>Ga0193743_1001107_pt1 | contig 20527 bp, 22 predicted proteins | sample L2c2metaG_FD_143038 | JGI IMG/M metagenome (GOLD analysis project Ga0193743, IMG submission 143038) | Soil microbial communities from a riparian zone of the East river system, Colorado, United States - L2c2 | ecosystem: Environmental > Terrestrial > Soil > Riparian zone | place: USA: East River... | reverse complement strand
TGGGCAAATCCCCACCGGCGACCCGGGAAATATCTAGTGAGGCGAGTGCGGCGGCAAGTTCTGGACCCGGAGGAATCTCCTCCAAGCCATCGGGAACCTGCTCAACCAACATAGCCCAAGAATATCGGCCCGCACCGACAAGAACTGACCGACTTGGAACAGAGGCTGCCAGCCGAGATAAGAAAGTGGCGAGCGGCACGGGATAACAACATCGAAAGAACGACAGGGGCCGCCCGCGCGCGGCACATCGCCGCTGCGTCGCGAAATCCCACCTGATCACACTGGCGACGCCGCCGACCACACCAAGCCCGAACCCGCCACTACCGACATCGCGGCCAACGACCACCGCACTGACATCCACCTGCCGTTGCAGTACTAAGCGGAGTTCCCAAACGCAGACACCTGCGCGTCGGGACGACGCGGTGGTGGCGGGCAACGACACGGAGCTCGCCGACCACGACTGACCACTCGCACTGTCCAAAGGCGGATTCGAGCGGGGGTTGAGCGAACAACGCTCGATGACAGTCATTCCGGTTCTAACCTCGATCGACTCGTTATAGCGCATCGCGGGATAGTGTCAACCGTCAAATCAAGGGGTGCAATTATGGATGATCCGATTGTCGAGGCGAGGGTGGCACGAGCACTTCTTTCGGGGCCGCCAACCATCCGCGATGCCGCCACCGTCGCGGATATGGACGAGCACGGCAACATGACCGTCCTGCGCCCGGGCACCAACGAGTGGGTGTGCATGCCAGGCGTAGAGATAGGTCAGGCTGACATGTGCGCCGATCCAATGGGCATGCAGTGGTTCATGGACCTGGCGGTGATGCGGAAACCGAAGCCGACCAACACTGCGCCAGGACTGATCTACATGCTCAACGGGGCGACCCAGCACAGCTACACCGATCCATTCGACACGACGAGCCCGCCGATCCCCATCGGCCCACACTGGATGCTGATTTGGCCGTTTGACGCCGAAGCGAGCGGACTATCAACGGTCATGCGCGACGCGGGAACGATGATCATGTTTGCTGGAACGCCGTATGCACACCTGCACATCTGCGGAGATCCATGGGCGGGCAACGAATATCACCCTGGCGACAAAGCCCTGTGGACGATGACGTACGACCAGCGGGCGTAGCCGCGCTTCAGTGCCTCTAAGTCTAAGTATCGATCCCGAAAATCGCAGTGCGGACTGGCCGTTGTTGAGCATCCGCTGAAGAGCGGTTCCGACCCGGCACCGCGGTATTACGCGCTGCTGCCCGGCGACGTCACAGCCGCGTTTGCCCGGCTCGCCCCCGAGTTCCAGCGGCGGTCCGGCGGGCTGGCCGTCGGCTACCGCTATGTGCACATCCTCGGCCCCAAAAGACACGGGGACGGGTCGTGGACGGCTCAGCAGGCACGCTGGCTGGTCACTCTCACTGACCACTTGCACTGTCCTGTGGCGGATACGAGCGCGGCCCAGCCCGCTGACACTCGCGGGGTAAGTGGCCGCTAATCGGCGAGCACGTGGCGGGTCAGCGATGGATGCCTCCCACCCCACTTGCGGTTGTCGCCGAACCTGAAAGGAGCAACTCCATGTCTGAGCTGGGCATTAGTGAGCAGCTGTAAGGCTCGTGCCACCTCTTCAACCAGCAGGAGGCGCCGATGACGCACGCCCCCAAGCCGACCATCCGGGATTCCGAGGAAGAGCAGATCGCTCAACAGCTCAAGGAGACCGAAAATCGGCTGGTGGACCACTACGCCGGACACGGCGAGATCATCGAAGATCACGTACGCCACACGTTCGGACTAGTGTCCAAACGCTTCCGGAGCGCCAGCATTCGCACGTTTCTTCCGATCTTGATCGAGCGCGCGGTCCGGCAAGAGCTGGAACGGTGACGTTCTCGGGGCGCGAAGCGCCGTCGGCTGGGGGAGGGTAACCATGATATCAACGCAACCCGGGACCGCGCTGTTCGCTGACTCTCGGCGGACGACCTCGAAATCGATTCTCAGTATGGGGATTTGATGACACCCGCTGAAAAGACGCGCACCGTCACTGACAGACCGGCCAAGGCCGCGGCGGCGCGCCGGCGACTGTCAGACTTCGCATGCAAACAGGTGATGGCGGTGACGGGCATCATTTTCGGTCTGTATGTGCTGTTGCACATGCTCGGCAATCTGAAGGCGTACCTCGGCCCTGAGGAATTCGGCAGTTATGCGGTGTGGCTGCGCCACATGCTTGAACCGGCGGCGCCGTATTCCAGTGTGCTGTGGGTCATTCGGGTGGTGCTGCTGGGGTGCCTCGTCGGACACGTGACCTGCGCGACCATCCTCTTTTTGCGTGCGCGTGCGGCTCGGGGTCCATTCCGCCGAAAGGGGTTGCCGCTGCGCTCGTTTGGTGCGCGCACCATGCCGGTCACCGGGGTGGTCCTGCTGCTGTTCATCATCTTCCACATCCTGGACCTGACGACGGGAACCCGTCCGGTCGCGTCCGCGGAATACACGCCCATGACCGCGACGCGCAGCTTCGCCTACGACAATCTCGTGCACAGCTTTGGGCGTCCGTGGGTGTCCGCGTTCTACGTTTTTGCGATGCTGCTGCTAGGGCTGCACCTGTCGCATGGATTGTGGCTCGCGGTCAACGATCTGGGCGCGACGGGTCATCGGGTGCGGCAGGTGTCGCTTGCAGTCGCCGGCATCGTCGCCGTCGCTGTCATGGCCGGCAACATCTCGCTGCCGATCGCTGTCCTCACCGGGGTGGTGTCATGACCCGGTTTCTGCTTGACGAACTGAGAATCCCGGGCTCGAAGGTTGCTGGTCGACTGCCCGACGGCGACCCCGCCACGGCATGGAGCCGACGGAAGATGTCGTATCGGCTCGTCTCCCCGCTCAACCGACGCAAGTTCACCGTGATCGTCGTCGGAGCGGGGCTCGCCGGTTCCGGTTGCGCGGCCGCCCTCGGCGAACTCGGCTACAACGTCGAGTGCTTCACCTACCACGACAGTCCGCGCCGCGCGCACAGCATTGCCGCACAGGGCGGCATCAACTCGCCGCGGGCGCGCAAGGTCGACAACGACAGCATTTTGCGGTTCGTAAAGGACACGGTCGAAGGCGGTGACTTCCGGGCCCGCGAGGCCGACTGCTTCCGGTTGGGCGAGGAAAGCATTCGGGTCATCGACCATATGAACGCAATCGGCGCCCCCTTCGCCCGCGAGTACGGCGGCCAACTGGCCACCCGGTCGTTCGGCGGCGTGCAGGTCTCGCGCACCTACTACACCCGGGGCCAGACCGGCCAGCAGCTGGAGCTTGCCGCGTCGCAGGCGCTTCATCGGCAGGTCGCAAAGGGCACCGTGCGCCTACACACCCGCCAAGAGATGCTCGATCTGATCGTCAACGAAGGCATGGTCAGGGGGATTGTCGCCCGCGACCTGGTGACCGGGGAGATTCGACCGTTCACCGCCCATGCCGTGGTGCTGGCGACGGGCGGATACGGCAACGTGTATTACAAGGCGACCTTGGCGAAGAACTCAAACGCCACGGCGGCCTTTCGGGCACACCGTCGCGGCGCGTACTTCGCTTCGCCGTGCTTCATCCAGTTCCATCCGACGACCCTGCCGATCAGCTCACCGTGGCAGTCCAAGCGGATGCTGATGAGCGAGTCGCTGCGCAACGACGCACGGGAGTGGGTGCCCACGAAGAAGGGCGACGACCGCCCCCCGAACGACATTCCCGAGGACGAGCGCGACTACTTCCTCGAGCGCCGTTATCCGGCGTTCGGCAACCTCGTCCCGCGCGACGTCGCCTCGCGCGCCAACGCTCTGGAGATCCACAACGGCCGCGGCGTCGGCCCGCTGCACAACGGCGTCTACCTCGACCTGCGCGACGCGATCGCCCGCCTCGGTGTCGACGTGATCAATGAGCGCTACGGCAACCTGCTTGGCATGTACCACGAGACGACCGGCGAGGACCCACGACAGGTGCCCATGCGCATCGGGCCCGGTGCGCACTTCTCGATGGGTGGGCTGTGGACCGACTTCGACCAGATGTCGAACTTGCCAGGGCTCTTCGTCGGTGGCGAGGCCAGCTGGGCCTACCACGGGGCCAACCGCCTCGGCGCCAACTCGCTGTTGTCGGCATGTGTCGACGGCTGGTTCACGCTGCCGGTGTCCGTGCCGAACTACCTTGAATCGCTGCTGGGCACCGAGCCGCTCGCCATCGACGATCCCGCGGTGACCACCACCGTCAACGAGGTACGGAACGGCGTGCGGCACCTGCTCGACATCGGCGGCACACATCCCGCCGACCACTTCCACCGCCAGTTGGGCGACCTGCTCTACGCCCAATGCGGGGTGAACCGCTCCGCTGACGAACTCGTCGACGCCATTGACCGCATTCAGACACTGCGCAAGGAGTTCAACGACGACCTCCTGGTCACCGGAACTGGAGCGGAGCTCAACCAGGAACTTGAGAAAGCCGGTCGCATTTCGGACTTCATCGACCTCGCCGAGCTGATGTGCATCGACGCGCTGGACCGCGACGAGTCCTGCGGGGGCCATTTCCGGGTCGAGCACCAGACTTTCGACGGCGAGGCGCAACGCGACGACGCGAACTGGTGCTTCGTGTCGGTGTGGGAGCGCCCGACCCGGCCCGGCCCCTACATCCGCCATGACGAGCCGCTGACCTTCACCGCCGTGCCACCCGAGCAGAGGAACTACAAGACGAAATGAAACTCACCCTCAAGATCTGGAGGCAGCCGTCCACTGACGTTGCAGGCAAATTCGTGACTCACCAAGTTACCGACGCGAAGCCGGAGATGACGGTCCTCGAGCTCCTCGACCGGCTCAACGATGCCCTGGTGGCGCAGGGAAGGGAGCCAATAGCATTCGAATCCGACTGTCGCGAGGGCATTTGCGGCACGTGCGGCATCACGGTCAACGGGCGCCCGCACGGACCGGTGCCGAACACCACGACGTGTCAGCAGCACGTGCGCAGCTTCAAAGACGGCCATACGGTGCAGCTGGAACCCTTCCGGTCCGCCGCGTACCCGGTCCTGCGGGACCTGATCGTCGACCGCTCCGCAATGGACCGCGTCATCGAGGCGGGCGGCTTCGTGTCGGTGGACGCCGGCACGGCGCCGGACGCCGACACCGTGCAAATCCCGCATGACGTGGCCGAGACCGCGTTGGACTTCGCGGCCTGCATCGGCTGCGGTGCCTGTGTGGCGGCCTGCCCGAACGGGTCGGGCAATCTGTTCACCGGCGCCAAGCTCGCCCACCTGTCGCTGCTGCCGCCCGGGCAACAGGAACGCGAGCGCCGGGCTCAGTCGATGGGCGCGCAGGCAGACGCAGAATTCGGGCATTGCTCGCTCTTCGGCGAATGCGCACAAGTATGTCCGGCAGAAATCCCGATCACCGCCGTCGCTGCGCTAAACCACGAGCGGCTCCGCGGCTGGCTCAGACGGAACAAGATGCCGGATAACGCCAAGCGGTTAAGGAATACCGGTAACCACGGGGCCGATTAGCGCCGATCGACAAATCGAAACGATGGGGAGAGGTTCTCCTTGCAGACTGACACCGAGAAGTTGGCCATTGGTCGCGAGGTTGACCAGTGGTTCTTCGAGCGCTACCTACCCAAGTGGGAGTCTCTCGGGAATTCCGCTCCGCAGAATCCCAGAGAGATCCTCGACTATTGGAATGTCCCTATGCACGCCGCTTCCATACACATGAACAAATGGCTGCTGACCGAAAAGGCCGTGCTCGGGCTCCTCGACGCCAACCACAAGCCCCTGCAGTCGTCCGGCTACACCCATACCAACGTGATCGACCGTCGCACGGTCGTATACAACAACAACGCGGCCTCCGTCGACGCCATCTGGTCGCGATGCCGGCACGACAACACGGAAATCGAACGCGTCGCGGTCCATTTCGAAATTAACCGCACAGACAACGGCTGGCGAGTCATCGGCTTAGCGAGCGTGCGCACAACGAAGAGTTCATTGAAGGCGACCTGGCAAGAGTCATAAACGGCCAACACCCGCCAGTTCAAGTGCGCCGCGTGGCAGCAAAATCAGAGGAGAATGAAAGAATGAAGGCAATCCGTTTCCGTCAACACGGTGAGCCCGCGGACGTCCTCATGGTTGACGAGTGCCCCGTTCCAGAACCTAGGGAGGGGGAGGTGAGGGTTCGCATCCTGGCTACTCCGGTCAACCCCTCGGATCTGTTGTATGTACGCGGACATTATTCGGGCGTTCAACCACAGTTTCCAGCGCCTGTCGGATTTGAAGGCGTTGGCATTGTAGACGCCATCGGTCCGCGGGTTCGGGGTCTTGTCTCCGGACAGCGCGTATCGGTTGTTAATGGTCAGGGGGGAAACTGGGCCGAATACGCTGTTGTGCCCGCGAACGATTTGATTCCGGTACCCGATGAGATCCCTGATGAGCAAGTCGCCTCCTTTGTCATCAACCCAGCTTCAGCCATCCTCATGGTTCGCCACGTTCTGGCCGTCCCGCCCGGGGAATGGCTGCTCCAATCGGCGGCAGGCTCTGAGCTGGGGCGCATGATCATCAGGCTGGCCAAGCGCGATGGAATCCGAACGCTGAATATTGTTCGACGACGAGAGTCGGTAGCCGCCCTGAAGGATCTCGGAGCCGACGCCGTCATTGTGTCCACCGACGGGCCAATTGACGAGCAAGTCCGGGGCATCGTTGGTTCCGAGGGCGTCAAGTACGCCATCGACCCAGTAGTCGGAGAGACCGGAACCCAGATGTTCAAGGCGCTCAGTGAAGACGGAAGAATGCTGGTCTATGGCTCGCTGACCGGCGAGCCGATCCGCATGGGCGAAGATCCGCGCTACATCCTCTCGGGCCGCCGCATCCTAGAAGTGTACTGGCTCGGCTATTGGCTACCCCGGCTCGAGGAAAAAGAGCGGTACCAACTGGCCGAGGATATCGCTACTCTCGTCCGTGACGGAATTCTCGAGACCCAGCCCGGGAATGCATATTCTCTCGCAGAGATTGTCCCCGCCATTACCGAAGCAGAATTGACAGCGAGGGAGGGCAAAGTAATCCTCGTTCCTCGCCCATCGCTACCCTCGGCCGCTGGGCGGCCATGATGCGCATCGTCTTCCTGCACGGGTTCCTGGACAGCGCCGCCACTTGGGACGACACCGTCACGGCGCTACACGCCCCGCGGGACCAGGCGGTAGCGCTGGATCTGGCCGGCATGGGCGCCCGCACCGCCGAGCCCGGGCCCTACACCCTGGCCCGCCACGCCACCGACGTCGCCGAGGCGCTCGACGAGATCGACGGTCCGGTGCTGCTGGTCGGCCACAGCATGGGCGCGCAGGTCGCCGAGCTCGCTGCCGCGATCAGACCGGGCCAGGTGGCCGGTTTGGTGTTGCTCACCCCGGTGCCGCTGGCGGGCCCCCAGTTGCCGGCCGAGCAGGCCAAACCGTTCCGAACGCTCGGTGGCCAGCCGCGGCGGCAGCGTGAGCTGCGTGCGCAGCTGAGCGTGGCGCTCCCGCCTCGGCGGATGGACCAGCTAGTCGACGCCGGTGCCCGAATCGCACCCGTGGTGGTCGCGGCGACAGTGGACGCGTGGAACACCGGTGACCCGGCCGGCCTGGAACGCACCGTCTTCACCGGGCCGGTGCTGATCATCCGGGGCGCGGGCGACCCATTCGTCACCGAGGAGGTGCTCAGCCTCGGCGTACTACCGAGGTTCCCCCACGCCCGCTTGGCCACCGTGGCCGAGGCCGGGCATTGGCCGCACGTCGAGCAACCAGCGGCGGTGGCCGCGCTGCTTCAGGAGTTCCTCACCACGCTTCCCGTCGGCGCTGGATCGGACAACAGTTGGCGAGGTGCGTTCGCCAGCAAGTCCGACGCCGACTTCGCCGCGGCGTTCGCCCCGGAGATCACCTTGCGGGCCAGCACGTTGGTCAGCCCGGTGCGGGGCCGTGATGCGGTTACCCAGGTAATGGCCGCGGCAAGCGGGATCTACCAGGAGCTCGAGTTCACCCACCAGGCCCGCGCCGGCGCGCGTACCTACCTGGAATGGCGGGCGGTCGCCTTCGGTGGCGTCGAACTGGCCGGCATCACCGTGCTGGTCGAGGACTCCGACGGGCGCATCGTCGATGTGGCCATCCACCACCGGCCGTTGAACACCGTGCTGCGGTTCTCCGCCGAGCTCCGCGAGCGGGTCGGCCACGTGGTCGACCCGGGTCATTTCTACCCCGGCGATGTGAGGGATTGATGATGGTGCAAAGACAGGATGTCGAGTTCACCGCCGAGGGCGGCGTGACGCTGCGTGGCTGGCTGTTCACACCCGAGGGGTCCGGCCGGCACCCGGCGATCACCATGGCACACGGCTACGCCGGGGTGCGCGACCACGGGCTGGAACGTTTCGCCCGGGCGTTCGCCGAGGAGGGGTTCGTGGTGCTAGTTCACGACCATCGGGGTTTCGGGGCCAGTGACGGCGAACCGCGCCAGGACGTGGATCCGTGGCGACAGATCGCCGACTGGCGCCGCGCGATCTCCTACCTGGAGACCCTCCCTGAGGTGGACCCGAATCGGATCGGGCTGTGGGGCACCAGCTACGCCGGCGGGCACGCGATCGTGCTCGGTGCCACCGACCGGCGGCTGCGCGCGGTGGTCGCCCAGGTGCCCACGATCAGCGGCTACGAGCAGGGGCTGCGCCGGATCCCGCCAGATGCTGTGGCCGCGCTGGAGGAGTCGTTCGCCGAGGACGAGCGGCGGCAGTTCCGGGGCGAGCCGCTGGCCCGCCAAGCCATCGTCAGCGCCGACCCGAACGTGCCCGCCTCCTACCGATCCCAGGACGCCATCGACTTCTACACCCAGCCGGCGCCCAAGGGTGTCTGGGAGAACAACGTCACGGTGCGTTCCACCAGGGCGGCCCGGATGTACGAGCCGGGCGCCTGGATCTCCCGGGTGTCACCGACACCGCTGCTGTTGATCGTCGGTCTCTCCGACGCGATGACCGTCACTGACCTCTCACTTGCCGCCTACGAGCGGGCGTTGCAGCCCAAGAAGCTGGTCACCATCCCCGGCGGGCACTTCGACCCGTACCTGTCCCAGTTCGACAAGTCCAGCACCGCCGCCCGCGGCTGGTTCACCGAACATCTCTAGTCCCAGGTCTGCAACACCAAAATCTTCAACAGCTTGCTCGGAAAGGACGGGTCATGACCGAACTGCGCTACGAGGTGTTTGTCTCCGACGGGGTTCGTCGAAACCGGACCCAGCGGCTACCCGATGGCGGCCCGATCGTGTCCTCGCCGCTGGCGTCCACGTTGATCCTCGGTGAGCGGGATGCCGTGCTGGTCGACCCGCCCTACACCCGCGAACAGATCCGCCGGGTCGGCGATTGGGTCGAGCGGTCGGGCAAGCGGCTGGCCTATATCTACGCCACGCACGGGCACGGCGACCACTGGTTCGGCACCGACGTAATAATGCACCGCTTCCCCGGCGCCATCGCCTACGCCACCGAAGGCACGATCAGGCTCATGCACAAGCAGGCCACCGAGGGCCGTGCGCAGTTGTGGGACAAGGATTTCCCCGGGCTCATCCCCGACAGCCCGGTGGTCTACCAGCCGATCCCGGCCGAGGGCTTCGAGCTGGAGGGCAACCGCCTCCAGGCGATCGAGACCGGGCACACCGACACCGACGACACCACCGTGCTGCATGTGCCGTCCATCGGCCTGGTTGTCGCCGGCGACGTCGCCTACAACGGCGTGCACCAGTACCTGCTGGAGACCGCCGGCGGTGGCTTCGCGGCATGGCTCAAAGCGATCGACCGGGTCGCCGCGTTACAACCCCGCGCTGTCGTCGCAGGCCACAAGGACAAGGACCTCCCCGACGACCCGGCCATCCTCGACCAGACCCGCGACTACCTGCTCGACGCGCAACGCCTGCTCACCGACAGACCGAGCCCGCGGGAGTTCTACGACCAGATGCTCGACCGCTACCCAGACCGGCTCAACCTCGGCCCGCTCTGGTACGGCGCACTCGGACTCCTCGGCTGAGCCTGGGAGCTCCTCTTGCGCCGCTCACGTGGCCATGAGCAGCTGTGGGACGGCTGCTCCGAGCAAGATGAGTAGGTCGGCAACCAGTCTGTCGAGTTTGACCCCGACGGCGGCAATGGAGGAGTTGTCCAAGCTGCTGAAAAGAGCGCTGGGCTGGTCGACAACAAAGCGGCTGACACCGTCGCGGTCGGCGTAAATCACGACCCGCAGCGGAGCGTATAGCATCGCTGACGGATCATGACGGAACATAGTTTCCGCAATGGTGTGGTTGCCCATCAAGTATTCGGTGCACTTCCACCCTGACCCTGAGCCTGCCATCGCGGCGGTGACATCCGTACGCCAGTAGATCATAAAACCATGAGGGGCGTTGATTTCGGCCTGCTCCAGGACGGCCTCCCAAGTGGCAAGTTGCGCGAACCGCGCCATATCTGCCACGGGAACCAGCTGCTCGAACCGGTCGATGGCGCGATCATAAGGCATGCGCAGGGGAACGGTCAGACGCCTAACCTGATGTTCAACAACTGCCGTTTCCACGGTCGAACTCTCCACGGGCTCTTCTCTCCTAGGCTGGTGCGGAAATATCTAGCGGATTCAAGACAAGCTGACATCGTGGATATCGATGGTGATCGAGGGCATGTTGAGGTTTGACGTGTTATCTGGATTGCGCCGAAAGACGCGGCGGCGCACCGGCATGACGATTCCGTCGAAGCTGCGGTGACGGCTGGTGTAATGCGCGACGAGGGTACTGCCGAGGATCTCCGTCACGTAGTCCATGCGGCGCTGCATGCAGTCGGAATCGAAGTAGAAGACCTGGTGTGGGTTGTGCGTGGCGATGGTTTCCGGGAAGGTCACGGCCAGCCGCCGCCACTTCTGTCCTGCCTCCGTCCACGGCTCGATCTCGCGGACCTCGACGCCGGGGTAGGTGAACAGGAACGGAGTGGTGAAATAGTTCCAAAAGGCATATCCGATGAAATATCCCAGGTGGAGCCTGTCCCAGCGGCTCGCGCGCAGAAGCCCGGCGAACGCATCGCGTGCGTCACGTCGTTGTTCGACTATGGTGCCATCGGTTGTCTCGATTGTTACCCGTTCGGGCGCGGTCTCGAACACAGACCGCAGGGTCCGCTCGGTGAACGGTGTGAATGTGCTCTTTTCGACCTTTGTATGGATCGTGACGACCTCTTCAGAAAGTGCGCCAGGCCAGCCCTTCACCTCCCAGATCGGCCCGCCGATTGATAGTCGCGCGTTGAGTGTGGAAAGTGTGCTCCAGCGTTCGAGCCCGCCATGTGCGTCGAGGACATCGCGGAGCAGAGCATCCACGTAAATCACTCCAGTCGTGGTTACGGTCGTGCGCCTTTGCTATCTCCATCCCGGCCAGTCTCATGCGGTCGGCCCGCGCTCGTATCGTCCTAAGGGCAGCGCGGGTCGACTGTCGTGGCCTGACAACGCGCCAACCCGGACGCGGTCGGATCAGTCACGGTCAGTTACCGTGCCGCGGCCGGCTGCTCGCGATCGGGTGACTCTGGCTCCGGTCAGGGTGGCTGGCTGTAGGTTGCTGCGCCGAGGACCGGGACCAGGGTTGGTCAGAGCCAGGGCAGGGGGTGCACATGGGTGTCGAGTGGCCCGCGGGTGGGCTCAGCCGGCGCGCGCGGCGGTGGTTCGTGAACGGCGGATTGGCCGTGGCGCTCCTGCTGGGCACGCTTGCCTGCGGCGCCGACGGGCCGGCCGGGCCGGGTGCGACCCCGGCGCCGGGGTCGGCGCGGGGCGCCCAGCCGGTGTCGTTGCCGGCGGACTGCACCGCGCGGGTGGCCGAGCAGGCCGCGCTGCAACGCGCGCTGCGCGAGGCGAAACCCGGTGCGCGGGTGTGCGCCACCGGGGACCTGGGCGAGGCCCGGTTGGACGTCTCCCAGTCCGGTGCGCCGGGGCAGCTGATCGAAGTGTTCGGTGACGGCCACACCACGGTCGGTGGCATCACCATCAACGCCGATCATGTCGCGGTCCGGGGTTTCGTCTCGGTGGGTGGCGCCGCGCCGGGGATCTGGCTGAAGGGCGCGGACGTCACGGTGGAGAACAACACCGTGCGGCACCCCACCGGCGACGACTTCGACGGGATCCGGTTCTTCGGTACCGACCTGCGGATCGTGCACAACACGATCACCGACATCAACCCGACCGGCGGCGACGGCCCGAGCTGCATCCAGACCGACAACCCGCTACCGGACCCGTCCACCCCGGGTGTGGTGCTCACCCCGGACAACACCACGCCCGACACGTGTGACGCCCACGCCGACTGCTTGCAGACCTTCGCCACCGGGCCGGACGGTGCGGTGCCGGACACCGGTCCCAGCCGACAGGTGCGCATCGAGGGCAACCGTTGCCAGCGCATCGACGGGCACTGCCTGATCGCCCAGGGCCCACACAGCCGAGCGGGGACCGGCAGCGGTCAGGGCGAGTCCTCGGACATCACGTTCGTGGACAACTACTGCGACGCCCACGCCTCGCAGTCGGTGCTGGTGGACGACGTACGCAACGTGGTGATCCGAGGCAACCAGATCGATAGCACCGACTTCGAATCCAGCGCGGGGGTGTTCAAGGCGTTCGCCTTCGCCAACAACTCCACGGGCGGCACGGTCGAGGCGAACCAGCTCTCGCCGAATGTCGGATACGAGGTGGCCATGGACAACTCGTCCCGCGCGGGGTATCGCGGGCCGTCGCCGGTGGGCATCCCGTGATCGGCGTCGGTACGTGCCGGCTGAGGCTGTTGGTCGTCAGCGCGGCGGTGGCCCTGGTGTCGGGTCTGGTCGGCTGCGCGGCGTCGGAGCCGGTGCCGGCGGCCGGCCTCTCGGGTCCGACCGGAGCCCAGCCGATGGGGCTGCCGGCGGACTGCTCGGTCCGGGTGACGGACCTGGTGGGCCTGCGCTCGGCGCTGCAGTCGGTGGTGCCTGGAGCCCGGGTGTGCGCGGTCGGGAATCTGCGGGGTATCCGGCTGGAGGTGTTGCGGTCGGGGACGGCACAGCAGCCGATCGAGGTGATCGGGGACGGCCGGACGGCGGTCGACGGGGTCACGATCCTGGCCGACCACGTGGTGGTGAAGGGCTTCAGCGTGATCGACGGCAAGGCACCGGGGATCTGGTTGAAGGGCACCGACATCACGGTGGAGAACAACACCGTGCGGCATCCCATCGGCGACGACTACGACGGCCTGCGGTTCTTCGGCGACGACTTGAAGATCGTGCACAACACGATCGCCGACATCTCCCCGGACGGCACCGACGCGCACGCGGACTGCATGCAGTCCTTCGCCACCGGCCCGAAGTCGCGCACTCCGAACTCGGGCAACGTGCACCGGGTGCTCATCGACGGAAACCGATGCGAGCGGATCGACAACCAGTGCCTGATCGTCGAGGGGCCATTCAGCAGCGCCGGTGACGGCAGCGGGATCGGGCGGTCCTCGGACGTCACGTTCAGCAACAACTACTGTGACGCGCACGCCTCGCAGGCGGTCTGGATGGACGACGTGCGGAACGTGACGTTGAAGAACAACGACGTCCAGCGCGGGGTGCAGAAGGCCTTCGCGCTGACCAACAACTCCGTCGGTGCCACCGTCAGCGAGAACAAGATCGCGCCGCAGATCGAGAACGAGATCAGCATGGACGATACGTCGGAGATTGACTACCACGGACCGACGCCGCAGGGCAGCCCCTAGCCGAGGGTGAGTGGGCCGATGCCGCCGATCCGCTCGATTGTGTAGCGGACCAGGTAGCCGGGGCCGCATGGCATCCGGAACTCGGCATCGGGGGCCACGTACACCTTCGCCAACCGGTTGAGCAGCGGCCATGCCTCGTCCCCGTGCTCGACGCTCGCGCGCGCCCGCAGGACGACATAGGGCGCGAGGTACTCGCCGGGCGTGCGTGGCGTGTCGAAGGACAGCACCACACGTGGCTCGCGCTCGAGATTGCGGATTTTCTGGTACCTCCGCATGTGGCCGCTGACTACGTCGTCGCCGTCGAGGCCGATCCAGATACCGCTCACCTGGGGGGAGCCGTCGGCGTTGACGGTGGACAGATGCGCCAGCGGACCAGACTCGATCAACGTCCGCAGCTCGGGGGAGAGGATGCTGATTCCGCTCATGAGAGTCCGGTTGGGTTCACCGTGACGGCGTGCACCCGGATCCGCACCTCACCGGAGCCGGGCTCGGGTGTGGGGAGATCAACGACCTGCAGTACCTCGGGGCCGCCGAACTCGGTCAGGCCGATTGCTTTCATCGGAGTCCGTTCCTTTATGGGCTTTCCATACATCTGACGGTGTTGGTGTCCAGGCCGTGCCGCCTGTTCGCCACGATCAGTGGTCGGTGGTGAGGACCACGCGGAATCGGGCCTGGTTGGCGAGTCGGTATGACACATCCCGCACGCCTCAACCGTGACCCGAACCTGCCCGAACCCCGGCTCCACCAGCTCACGCTCAGCCAACCCCAACGACCCCCCAGGCTCCAGGACCTCCACACACCGGTACCTCGGCACATCGCCCCTTCCCTCACCAAACCCTCGATTAGACAGACAGGTCTAAACGAGAGACTATGCACGGGCTGGCGAAACGGCAAGGAGGTCACACCAGCGGACGGGCGGTGACTGTGCGTCACTCTAGGTGGCCGTCGGTCGAGGTCGCGAACAAGGCGCGGCCACTCCAGGTCAAGCCCCGTGTCCGGCGTGTGAGTGCGGGCGCAAAACATATAAATTATGAAGTCTGATTGACCCACGACTGGACCGAAGCTAGCCTGCGTCTTATCGGAAGTTGCCGCCCCTGCCTGAGGGCAGGTCCCTGGGAGGAATTATGTCAACGGCTCTGACGCCCGATCCGCCGATTGCCTTCGCCGAGGCTTCCGAGCTAGCGCGTAGTCAGGCGGGTTTTCACCGCGTAAAGGTAGGGGGCATCAATATCACCGCACTGTCGGACGGGACGGTCCGGGTGTATCAGCGGGATCAATTGCGCAATACAACCCCCGAGGAAGTGGACCAGCTCCTCGCCAAGTCTTATGAGAAGTCGCCGAACCGTGCCTCGATGAACTCATTCTTGATCGAACTTGGTGACCGTCTTCTCATGGTCGACGTCGGGGCTGGAGAGGTGCTCGGTCCGAAGCTGAACAAGCTCACGAAGAGCTTGAGCGAAATCGGGATGGGCCCTGGGGATGTTACCGACATCTTGCTGACGCATATCCATCCCGATCACTCGGGCGGTCTCATGGTCGGCGGCCGCAAGGTCTTCCCCAACGCCAAGCTGCACGTGAACAAGAAAGAGCTCGACTACTGGGCAAGTAAGGAGAACGCAGCGCGCGCGACCGGTCACACGCTCGACTGGTTCAAACTCTTTGAGGAGACGGTGCGGCCGTACCTGGTAGATGGGAGTGTCCAGACCTACGACGTCGAGGTTGAACTGTTCCCTGGTCTGCGCACTGTGGCCGCGTATGGGCATACGCCGGGACAGGTGTCATACATCCTCGAGGACGGGGGAGAGAAGATCGTCTTCTGGGGAGACCTGATTCACGTGCCGGAAGTGCAGTTCGAGGTCCCTACCGTGACCATCACATTTGATGTGGATCAGACGCAGGCGGCGGCTCAGCGCCTGAAGTCTCTGGCGGACGCCGCCGAGCACGGCTACCTGGTCGCCATGCCACACGCACACTTCCCGGGGATAGGGCACGTGCGACGAGACGGCAAGGGCTACCGGTGGATCCCGATCCCGTACGTTAACGACGCCGAGGGCGGCTGATTGCAAGGCACGGTCGAGCTGTGAGGTCCACGCGACATCGCCCGGGCGGTGCCGCGTGGACCGTTATCCATTACTCCGCCAGTCTCCGAACCTACCCACTCGGCGCTATGCCGCCTTGGGTATCACGACACGATTTCTGTGCGTCCCCAGTTCTCCGACCGAGAGCTCGATGACGTCCCCGTCCTGGAGGAATACCGGAGGGGTGTGTCCGATGCCGACGCCAGCTGGTGTACCAGTGTTGATGAGATCGCCCGGTTCGAGTCGAGCGAATTGACTGATATACCAGACCGCGTGTTCAACGGAAAAAATGAGATTCGCCGTAGTGCCGTGCTGCCGCTCGATGCCGTTCACCCGCAGATCGAGGGAAACAGCACTCGGGTCGGGGACTTCGTCCGCGGTGACTAGAAACGGGCCTACTGGATTGGCTGTCGGGAACGTCTTCCCCTTCATGATCTGGTTACCATGCTCCAGTTGCCACGCTCGCTCGGAGATGTCGTTAGCGGCCACATAGCCGGCGATCACCTCGGTGGCGTCGGTGACTGATGACAGTTGGTATGCCGGTGCGCCGATGACGACGCCAAGTTCAACCTCCCAGTCTCCCTTTTTCGAGCCGAACGGGAACACTACATCGTCATGGGGGCCGCACAGGCTGTTGGGTGTCTTCGAGAACACCACAGGTTCAGCGGAAAGCTCAAGCTTTGCTTCGGCGGCATGATCGGCATAGTTGAGGCCGACGCCGTACACGGCGTGCGGCCGTGCGATAGGAGGTCCGATGCGGATTTCGCTGAAATCGAGGACCGGGAAGATGCCTGAATTGATGATGTCTCTCTTGGATTGCCAGGTGCGGAGGAAGTCGCCGTTAATGTCATCGGTAACGGTGGAGATGTCGTATGCGGTTTGGGTGTCCGGGATGAGAGCGGCCGGCCGTTCATGACCAGGCTCTCCTAGTCTGAGGAAGCGCACGGTAGGCTCATTCCAATCAGTGGCTGTTGGTAGCTGGACGTTAGTAACCGGGCATGGAGCCTAACGGGACCAGGTTGAAAGGAATGCCGCAAGGGATTCGTTCACGATTTCTGGCTGTTCCTCTTGGCATAGATGACCGCATTTTTCGATGGCGAGCGTGGTCAGATCGGACGCCATCGTCTGCCATACAGCTTTCACGTCGAATGCCTGGCCGACGGCTTCGGAGTCGACTCCCCATATTGATAGGACAGGAAGTTTGATGAGCACGTCCTTGTCTTCGATGTCCTGCGCGACGTCCAGGGATCGGGCGCGATAGTCCGAGCAGAATCCCCGAACGCTGCCTGGTCGTTCAAACTCTCGCACATAGACGTCGATCTCTTCAGGGGTGAGCATGTCCGGATTGTATGACCACGTCCGGTAGAAGAAGCTCAAAAATTCGCGTTCCTTCCCGGCGATAAGAGCCTCGGGAAGATCGGGCACATTGAAGAACTGAAGAAACCATCCGACCGCCTGCATCTTGGGGTTGGCGGCGTTCTCACCGATAATCCTGGTCGGAATGTTCTCCATGACAACAAGCCGGTCGATACGGGAGGCGTGGTCCTTCGCCAGGCGTGTCGCTACTCGCGCGCCCCGGTCGTGTCCCACCAACGCGATCCTGTCGTGGCCGAGGTGGTCCATGAGGGCAATGACGTCGTTGGCCATGGTGCGCTTGTCGTACCCGGACACCGGTTTATCGGTAGCCCCGTATCCACGGAGGTCAGGGGCGACGACGGTGAAGGACTCGGCGAGCGGCGCGATCTGCTTGCGCCAGGCGAACCAGGTTTCTGGAAAACCATGTAGGAGGTAGACGGGCGGTCCTGATCCCGCGGTGACCCAGTGGATCTTGATCCCGTTCAACTGGGCGGTGTGGTGATCAACCGCTGGGAGGGCCATCACGGCGAGGTCACCGCCTTGACTGGATAGTCCGCCCGTTCCCCCGCGAGGACTTTGACGATCTGTCGCGTAGCTTTCAATTGCGACTCCTTGATTGCTTCCTCCGAGTAGAACGCGGTGTGCGGGCTCAGTAGCAGATTCGGCACATCCGCGACCAGGTTCGGATCGAGTGGTTCGACCGGAAAAGTGTCTAGTGCCGCGCCTTTGAGGTGGCCAGAGCGAAGCGCGGCGACCAGATCATCCAGGACAACAAGCGGACCTCGCGCGGCATTGACAACGATCGCCTCGCCGGGCAGCTTCGAGAGCGTCTCCTCATTCACGACCCCGCGAGTCTCCGGCGTGAGCGGTGCGTGCAGGAACAATATATTCGATCTGGTGAACAGCTCATCCTGGTGCACGCGCTGAAACGGCTCGGGAATTTGTGCCGCATAGGGATCGTAGACAAGAATGTCGCTTCCGAAGCTGGCCATGCTCGTGGCGACCAGTCTCCCGATGCGGCCAAATCCTAGGAGCCCGACCGTGAGTGTCGATATGCGATGGAGTGGACGGACTGAACGTACGCCCCATTGACCCGCTCGCGCGGCCTCGTCGGCCCGCTGGAGGTTTCGCAACAACATCAGCGCCATGGCTACCGCGTGGGATGCGACTTCTTCCACGCAGTAGTCCGGCACGTTGGTGACGATGATCCCGCTATCGGTAGCCGCTTCGACATCTATGTTGTCGACCCCGATTCCGTAGCGTGCAATGATGCGCGCCCTGGTCATCGTTGCGATCAGATCTGCCCCGATGGGGGTCAGTGCGTTGAGGATGGCGTCAGCCTCGGGGGCGAGCTTCCACACGTCTTCGGGAGAGGACGCGACAATGAGGTCATGGCCGGACTCGGCGAGTATCTCGCGCTCGAGGTTGGTGTCCGGGAAAGCCTGATCCGTGAGCAGTACCTTCATGTTACAAAGCTAGTACATAATTTATAAATTGGCAATCAGTGGAAGGAGGTGGATGATGGGGCGCATGTTCCCCGACACCCCGGTGTGCTCGCCTGGCCTGAGTCGTGATCTCGTCGGCGTGATCCGGCAGATGATCCTGGCCGGCGCCATCGCGCCAGGCGAGCGGCTCGTGCTTCGTGATCTTCAAGAGCGGTTCAATGTCTCGGTCATCCCACTGCGCGAAGCGCTTCGGACCCTGGAGGCCGAGGGGTGGGTCGAGACGCTCCCGCGTCGCGGGACGCGCGTCAGCCCTGTATCGCGTGCGGAGTTGCGCGATGTCTACGCTCTGCGGCGGCTGATCGAGCCCCCGCTGTCTCGCCAGGCCGCCGCTCAACAGTCCCGCGCCGCATCGGATCGGGTGACTCGGGCGTTCGAAGAGCTGCAGAAAGCCGCCGACGGCGACGCCCCGACGTGGCTCGATGCCCATCGAGAGTTTCACTGGTCTCTTCTGGACGTCGGGCTCGGCGCGGTGTCGGCTCGGACTGTCCGCCAGCTCTGGAGCGTGTCCGATCGCTACGTGCTGCTTACCGCCGCCGCGTTTCGTACCGACCAGCCCTCGCGCGATCACCGTAGCCTGCACGATGCGTTCATTGCCGGGGACGGGGAGCGCCTGGCCGCGGAGTGGAGCCTGCACCTGCATGTGGTCGAGGAGGAGATCGTCCGCAACACCCAGGACAGCCTCACATAGCCTGGCTGGTCGCGGCTCATGTGGTCCATTCGAAGAAGCCGCGCCCGGTCTTGCGCCCGAGATCCCCGCGCTCGACCAGCGTTGTCAGGATCGCGGGTGGCGCGTAGCGCTCGCCGTAGATCCGCGAGAGGTTGCGGGCGACGTCGAGCCGGACGTCGAGTCCGACCACGTCCGACAAGCGCAGCGGCCCGATTGGATGCTGATACGCCAGCACCGCGGCACGATCGATGTCAGCGGCGTCGGCCACGCCCTCCTCCAGCATGCGCATGGCCTCCAGCGCCGCGATGTTGTCCAGCCGGCTCGTCGCGAACCCCGGCACGTTCCGTACCAGGATCGACTCCTTGCCGATCGCCGTTGACGCGGAGCGCGCGGCGGCGATTGCGCGGTCACCGGTGGCTTCTCCTCGGACGATCTCCACGAGCGGGAGCGACCAGACCGGATTGAAGAAATGCATCCCCAGGAACGCCTCGGGCCGCGCGAGACCCGCCGCGAGCTCGTCGATCGACAGGGCAGTGGTGTTGGTCGCGAGCAGTCCTGGCTTCCGGCGCTCGGCGGCGGCGAGCACCTCGGCTTTGAGCGCCATCCGCTCCGGGACCGACTCCACGACCAGGTCGAGCCCTCCGCTGAGCGCCTCGATCGTGCCGATCACGCTGAGCAGGCCATCGAGCGCATCGGCCCGCGCCGCGTCGAGCTTGCCGCGCTCCACACCGCGCCGAGCCCGTCCGAGCAGGGCGGAACGCAGGGCGGTCGCGCGCCCCACGTCCGGTTCGACAACCGTGGTGGGAATCCCGGAGGTGGCGAAGACATAGGCGATCCCGATGCCCATCGTGCCGCCACCGATCACCCCGACGCCGCGGATTCCGCTCATCGACGCACCGCACGTCGTAGTCCGACGCGGTCGCGCACCACCCGACCGGTGATCGCCCCACCGGCACCGACGTGGACCATCCCCACGGCGGTCAGCTGCGCCTCGCGCCCGATACCGTCGTCGGTGTCGGGTAACCCCCCGAGGTAGCGGCCTGTGTGGATCACCTGGAACGCAACGCCGTCGCCCGCCGAGAACAGCTCCTCCACTCGGACGTCGGTGACCTCGAGCAGCGCCGGCGTCGGCTGGCCCGTCCAGCCGTCGTCGAGCACAACGGCGCCGAGGTCACCCTTCTCCAGCCAGATCCGGACGGCG
>Ga0193743_1001106_pt1 | contig 20535 bp, 40 predicted proteins | sample L2c2metaG_FD_143038 | JGI IMG/M metagenome (GOLD analysis project Ga0193743, IMG submission 143038) | Soil microbial communities from a riparian zone of the East river system, Colorado, United States - L2c2 | ecosystem: Environmental > Terrestrial > Soil > Riparian zone | place: USA: East River... | reverse complement strand
CCTTCTTTCTACATTCCGGAAAATAAGATTATGCTAAATCAATGCATTAGTACCACAAACCGACAATTTGGAAAATGGGCCGACCACCAAAAGCACGCGAGATCAAGGCACTTGAGGGCAATCGGGCGAAGTCTGGCAAAAAGGCCATTCCGCCACCCGTGAAGCTGAAAGGTGCGCCGGTTATGCCGACGAAGATGATCGCCGAGCAGCGCAATTTGTGGAAGTTCGTCATCACCGCCATGCCGCTCGATTTATTGAAAAAAGCGGACAGCCCGATACTCGAAAGGTTCGTCCGAGCATGGTGGGCATACGGGCGACTTCAGACGGCAATCGACCAAGGTAAACTGTGGACGGACGAGGGTGGCGAAATTGGCGCTGACGGCAAGAAAACGCCGAAGGTCACCAAGATCAATCCGCTGATCAAACTGGCCTTCGACTATGCCAAGGAAATGGACATCACCGGCCAGCAGCTGGGATTGTCTCCGGTTGCCAGGGCGCGGCTGCAAGGTTCCAACGATACCCCTGAAGAAGACGACATCATGGATGCCTTGCTCGGTTCCGATGGCGATCCCAACGGCGCGTGGTTCACCGAGCCAAGAACCAAACAATGAAAGGTCCGGTCCAGCGCGCCATGTCGAAGCTGATCCTGCAAAAAGCCCAGCCGACACCAGCGGCCAGAGTCGCACGCGCCAAGAAACCGCTGCCGCCGCGTCTGCCTGACTATCTCGAAGCCGGTTTCATCAAACTGGATGTGCCGAGGGACGACTGGTTCAAGCCATCGGGCCGGATCATCGCCTTCTGTCACTCGCTCGTGGTTCCAGCCGGAAAGTTCGTCGGCCAGCCGCTGCGCCTGCGCGCTTTCCAGATCGACTTCATCCGCGATGTCTACAACCCGCGCCGCGAGGACGGCACGAGGCGACGGCGACAAGCGATCCTGTCTGTCGGCCGCCGCGCGGGCAAGACCCTCCTGGCCGCTTTGATTGTGCTGATCCATCTCGTCGGTCCGGCCAAGCGCATGCACTCGACGATCGTTTCGGCAGCGACATCCAGAAAGCAGGCGGGCATCCTGTTCCGCTTCGTCGCCGCGCTGGTCAGGGCGAACGCAAAAATCCGCCTGCACCTCAAGGTGATCGACTCGACCAAGACCGTGACGCACAAGGCGGATAGCTCACACTACATGGCGATTGCCGCCGAGGCCGGTGGCCAGTTCGGTGAAGGCCTCGACCTCGTCGTCTACGACGAATTGGCACAGGCCAAAAATCCGCAACTGTACGACGCGTTGATGACCTCGCTCGGTAGCCAAGTCGAGCCGCTGATGATGGTGATCTCGACGCAGGCACCGGCCAACGATCACATCCTGTCCGAACTCATCGACTATGGCATCAAGGTTCAGCAAGGCGAGATCGACGACGACACCTTCGCCGTGCATCTTTATGCCGCCACCGACAATTGCGATCTGCTCGACGAGAAGGAATGGCACAAGGCAAATCCGACACTGGGCGACTACCGCGATCTCGACGAGTTCCGCACGACGATGAAGCGCGCCGAGAAAGTGCCGTCGCTGGAAGCCTCGGTGCGCAATCTCTACTTGAACCAGCGGGTTCAGGCCAAGGCACCGTTCCTGACACCGAGCGTGTGGAAACTGGGCGAGAAGCCGACCGACGAGCGGCTGCTTTACGATGGCAGGCCGGTTTACGGTGGCCTCGATCTCTCGGCCCGCACCGATCTGTCGGCGCTGGTGTTCGCGGTCGAGGACGACCAGCACAACATCCACCTGTTTCCGCGCATCTGGACGCCGGACGACACGCTCGATGATCGCGGTCTTCGGGATCGCGCGCCATACCGCGCCTGGGCGAGGGACGAACTGATTATCCCAGTCCCAGGATCGGCGCTCGACTACGACTGGCTGGCGACCGATATCGGCGACGCGGTCGGCATCATGAACATCCAGAAGATCGCCTATGACCGCTGGCGCATTGACGTTTTGAAGCAGGCGTTCAACCGGCTGGGCATCGCCGTCCCGCTGACCGAGTTCGGGCAGGGGTATAAGGACATGGCACCGGCCATCGACGTTTTCGAGGAACTGGCGCTGTCAGGGCGCATCTTCCATGGCGGGCATCCTGTCCTGCGCTGGGCGGTGTCGAACGCCATTATTGATCGCGACCCGGCGGGCAATCGCAAACTGACCAAACAGAAATCCTTCGGGCGCATCGATCCGGCTGTTGCAGCCGTGCAAGCCGTCGCCGCCCTGAAGCTGCAGACGGAAAATCCCCTCGACGTTATGGCCCTCATTGGCTAATCTGCCAATTCTGTTGCGCATGCTCTAATTTGTGAAATAGTTGTTGCACCCGATCACTAATTGGTGCATACAAAGTAAACGCATGACGTGACAAGGAACCACACAATGAACCGCAAAATGCAAACACTGGATGAACTGATGGCCGAGGACGACGCCAAGCGCGAAGCCCAGACCAAAGCCGAGATCGCCGCCGAGGATGCCGCGTATCACGCCCTGCCGCAGGCCGAGAAGGATCGCATCCAAGCCGAGCGCGACGCCTACTGGGCGCGCCTCGCCGCTGCCGAGGAGGCCGCGCCTGACAACGACGAAGACGAGGACGAGGACCACGACGAGTCAGAGCAATGACGATCCTCACCCGTGAACATCTCAACGCGTTGGCGCGACAAGCCAACCTGACGACTTATGGACAAATGATCGCCAAAGAGCGCGATGCCGAAAGGAACGAAGACGAAATGGCCCGCAAGAGCATCACACTCCGGACGGCAGAGCGGTTAGTCCGTGCCGCCTACGACTACGAGGAACTGGCAACACGGTTGCGCAGCGAGGGTCATGAAAGCCACGCCGATGGCCTGAAGGATGTTTCCCGAAAGCTGGGCGACATGGGCCGCAGCCTCGAACGCAAACTGGAAGGGAAAGAATGATGGCTGATGTACTCGACGGCACCACGGAACTTTTGCGGCGCATTCAGCGCGATCTTGGCGACTTGCGTGAACTGACACAGGGCAACAGCGAATCGGTGCGCCGACTCGACCGCCGCCTCTCTGAACTGTCGCAGGATTTGGAAGTCATGTTCAAGGGCGAGTTTCTGGGAATCCGTGCCCACCTTGAGACGAGTATGGACAACAAGTTTGACGCACTCGACACCAAACTCGATGAGATACTGAAGCGCATTACAGGTTAACCAAAAAAGTCGAAACGGGGAGCCAACCCCGTCACCCGCCCAAAGAGCATGGCGGGTCTGAAGATGACGCTCAAGGAACCAAACCTGAAATGAAAACTCTCATTGCATCACTTGCCATTGTCCTTTGCGCCACTGCGGCGCAGGCGGATACCGTCAGCGGTCATTTCCGCAAGAATGGCACCTACGTCGAATCGTACCAGCGCTCCAACCGGAACAACACGACGCTCGACAACTACTCGACGCGCGGCAACACCAATCCGTACACCGGCAAACGCGGCACTCAAGACCCGTATAGTTTGGAACGGCCAAACAATGGAACGCTTGGCTGCGGTTACAGCTGCTAAAACGGGGAACCAAATAAAAGTCGAAACGGGGAACCAACCCCGTCGTTCGTCCTGAGCATGGCGAGCCTGAAGATGACGCTCAAGGAACCACAGAAACAAAATGAACAAGCACATCACAAAAATCGGGGCAGTAGCAGTTATCCTTGCAATGGGAACAACAGCATCCATGGCGCAAAACCAGTGGACGAAAATCGGTGTTGGTCCAACCTATGAAATGGCCGACGCACAGTGCAACCTGATGGCCATGGGCGCGCAGCAAGGTTCGTTCGCCATGGGATCGGCATCCTTCGTGGCCGGTGCCGCCATCGGCAGTGCCATCGGCAACGCCATCCGCACCGCCTACGTCAAGAAGCAGTGCATGACCATGCAAGGCTGGAAGTGGATGCCGGTCGAGGCAACCAAAGTCGCGGTCGTCAACGGCAAGAAGGTTGTCGTCCGCAATCCGAATGGCAAGAAGACCGCCGAGATTTGCGTGCGCAATCCGGCGTCCTGCCAGTAAACAGCAAGGGGAACCAGCGGGGCTTCGGCCCCCACCAATCAAGGAACCAACGCAATGGAACTCGCAATACTCTGGATCATGTGCGGCATTACCGCCGCCGTGATCGCCACCTCAAAGGGCCGTAGCTTTATCGGCTGGCTCATCCTCGGTCTTCTCTTCGGCATCTTCGCGCTGGTCGCCGTTTGCGCCATGCCCCGCGTTTCTGAGGAATCACGATGAAGAGATACCTCATACTGGCAGTCTCGTTACTGCCGCTCGCCGGTTGCGTTTCGGGACAGGCAGAATTTGTCCCGCTCGCTGGCGGCAAGATCAGTCCGGTGAAACTCGAACAGGCAAAGGCCCAGTGCCGCATGCGGCTGCGCGACAGCGCAAGGCAAGAAACCATCGCCTACGGCGGCGTCATTGCACCGAACGACCTGATCGACGATGCCAGTGATTGCTTTACCGCGCAGGGCATCCGGCTCAAGGGCTTTCGCCAGAACGACGGGACGTTGACAAAGTACCCATACAAAGGCGGGATACCGGCACGATGAAAATCCTCATCGCAGCTGCATGTATCTGCATCATCGCCACCACTTACTACTTTTTCGTCCGTGAGTATGAGGCTCATCAGGATGCCGAGATTGTCCGTGCGTGGCAGCATCGGGAGCGATGCGAGACTTTGAAGGCCAACTATCGGACAGATGCAGAGCGCGATGAACTTCTGGAATGCAACCGGCAAGGCTTTCTGAAATACTAAAACAAGGAACCACAAATGAAACTCACCTTCACAAACGAGAACCTGAAGCTGCTCTGGGCAGACGCCGAGAAGCACTGGCCGAACGGCACGAGGCCGAACTTGGTGCAGCATATGGACGGCGACAAAAATCCGGAACAGGGTTTCTGGATCGTCGGCGATCAGGGCGTCTACCTGATGCACAACGGCGCTTTTCCGGACGGCGAAAAGCCAGTCGTCATCTATGCCGAGGAGTGCAATCCAGAGAAAACCCGTGGCTGGTATGAGATCAAGCGCGCCACCTTCGGCGGGGATGACGGCGTCGATGTCATCGAAAAGGAAACGATCAAGACAGCACTCGAAAAGGATGGCTGGCTCGAATTCACCTTTACCAAAGACCAGATGATGGTGAACATCGTCTCGCACACAAACAACGTCAAGATTGCGAAACTAAATTGAGCCGCGACGAGCAAAAGGGCTTGCAAGGTCCCAAGGGCGTACAAGGGCCAGACCTGTCAGCAATTCTGGCGGAAGAGATGGAAAAACACAGTAAAGACTGGAACATGGACTGGCGTCTGGCTGGTCGTTTGGCGGGAATTTTCGTCGTATTCTGCTTTATGTGCTTCGCCATTATCGTTGGGCATATTCGATGAGCGGACCGCAAATCAACACTCTACTCAGCATCGACAGCGTCTGGATGGCGCTGTCGGTCGATGACGATGGCACCGAAGGCGTCTGCGCCACGCTGGGACCTAATGGCATGTGGATGCCGCTACTCGCAGCCGACGAAAAGCGTCTGCCGTTCATCATCGAGCAAGCATCGCAGATCGCCGCCGCCCAGCAGCGCTTGATCCGCATCGTCAAGCTGACGACGCGCGAGGAAGTCCAAGTCATCGACGGGAGGATGTGATGTATCAAATCCTGTTTTGGAGCATGATCCTGCTCGGCGTTGCGCTGCTGGCACTCACCCTGTTCGTCGGTGTTGCACTGCAAAAAGGTCAGGACAGATGAAGTATCATTTCGAATGCGTGATCTGCGGATTCGATGACAAGGAATGCGGGCGCTTGGCGGAAGAGACGGAAATCTATTGCCCTCTTTGTGCCGAAGACAATCTGCGGCTCGTGCCCTTAAAGCGCTGGCCAGAGGAAGGAAACACCAATGCCCTTTAGCTTCTATGTCAACGTGTTCGTTCTCGTGGCCAACTGTGCGACGGTCGCCCTGATTTTCTATCAGGGCCGTCTGCAGCAGAAAGCGTACCGCGAACAAGACCACATCAACATGGTGCAGCATGCCCGCATCAGCAATCTCGAACGGCACGTATTAGGTGGTGAAGGGGAATTAAAGGACCGACCAAATGCCAACCTCCATTGAAAAAGAAATGGCCCTCGACGTTGCTGCCATCGTCGAAGAGATCAAGCCGCTACTGGCCAGACGCGATCCGAGTGTTCAGGGCGCTGTCCTGTGCGAACTGCTGTCGCTCTGGCTGGCCGGTCATTCCCCTATGGTCCGCAAGGCGATGCTCACCATGCACTTCAAGGCAGTCCAAGAAATGATCCCCATTTCCGAACAGGAATTGTTCGGCGACCACGGCCATCCAGACAGAAGGCAACGGCAATGATCACGTTCGAAAAACCATCTGCCAGTGCCAAGCCATGCGTTGAAATCGTGCGGCTCGAAGGCAAGGCTGTCGGCGCGATCTTCATCGAAAAGGACCGCAGCGGCTATTACTACAAGCCGTTGACCGGCAAGCGCGGCGAAACCTTCGAGCAGCTGATCGACGTGCGGCGCTCACTGATAGGCGACGACGCATGACAACCTTCGGGGCCATTGCCGTGCCGATTGACGCGCTGCCGGATGAAGTCCGCGTGGCTGTCAAAAAGGCCGAGAAGCAGGATGGATACGGCTACGGTGCTTTCTTTGATGACGGCAGACTCTGCTTTGTCTCAGTGCTGTTTTATCCCAGCCGCCGATGGGTGATCACCTACGACGATGACAAACATGAGCCGCTGACCAAAGAGGTATTCGCGCGGCTGGAAAGGATCAGGCTATGAGCGACAAGCCAAAGGACGAACAGCCGTCCTTAACCAACGGGGCTGCGGCCCCCCCACCACCACCCAACGGGGACCACCACATGCCTAAGACCGTCGCCTACCTCGACACTGCCCACCCGATCACCGCCGCTGTTCTGCCGCAGAAGCAGGACGCCTTCGCCCGCGCCGAGCAGGATGCTCGCGCACTGGCTGGCAAGTACCTCGCCAAGATGGAAGAACACGGCATGGACCTCGACACCGCATTCCCGCGCGGCAACGCGACGATGGACGCGCGCCACAATCTGGCCACCCGCCTGACGACCTACACGGCAGCAACCCGTCGTTGGGGCGAGCCGAATATCCGCGCTCACAAGCCAGAGAACGTCGAAGCCTTCGTCGCCGAGATGATCAAGGGCGCAGGCGATCAGTACGACCTCTTCGTCATGAAGATCGTCAACAAGATCGGCGAAGTCGTAGACGCCTCGCTGACCGGTTCGCACGTCTGGGGTTACTCGACCCTGACCGTCACCAAGGCCGATGGCAGCGTCGAACGCTGGACGACCATGCAGATCGTCAACACGTCGAAGCTTGGCACCCTGTTCAACCAGTGGCCAACCCGCAAGGCCAAGGCTCCGGTGCAGGAAACACCTGTCCGCGCTGCGGCATGAAAAGCTACCACCCGATTTGATATCAAGCACCGCTACTGCGGCCACTGCCACGAGTTCGAGGACCAGTCATGAGAGACGCAACCTTCATCGCCGAAATTGATGCCAGCAACATACAGCTGGAAGACGGCGGACAGTCCGCGACTATCGAATTTTCCAGTGACGATTCTGACCTCTTCATCCGGTTGATGTCTTGGAATGAAGGCAAAAAACATGATGATCTGCGCCGTCTAATCGGTCGGCGCATCCGCATCACTATCGAGGACGCTGCCGATGCAGTCTAAGAACAAGCTACCGTCGTGGACGCCTTTCGCGCCCGCTCAACCGCTACCGATTTCCGATGCACATCTGCGCGATATGGCCAAAAACTTGAACGTGCCCATCGAGCAGCTGCGCGCCACCATGGAGAATGAGCGCAGACTGTCCAATATCGTCATCAACAGCCGCTATCAGGTCGATGTGCGCGACGCAGACGAGGTTGCTGGCTGGCCGAAGATGAAATGGCTGTCGATCAAACGGCGGGATCGCGCACCTATCGGCGAAGAACGCTTTCGGGACTTCCAGCGCATCAAGAACGAACTGGTGGGCAAGGAATGCGAGGCCGTCGAACTCTATCCGGCAGAAAGCCGCCTTGTTGACACCGCCAATCAGTATCATCTCTTTGTCATCATCGAGCCTGGTCGCCTTTTCCCGTTCGGATTTACCGACCGACTGACGCAATACAAACCAAAGGTAGGCAATGCGGTGCAACAGCCACACGAGGACGCAGCGGAATGAGCGAGACTGCACGACGCCAGTGCGGCGACTGCCAGCTGTGCTGCAAGCTGCTGCCGACCAAGGAAATCAACAAACTGGCAAACACCCGCTGCCAGTATCAGAAGACGGGCAAGGGCTGCAGCATCTATACCAAGCGCCCGTTCAGCTGCATGGTCTGGAACTGCCGCTGGCTGGTCAATGACGACACCGCCGACCTGTCGAGGCCGGATCGGTCGCACTACGTCATCGACATCATGCCGGACTACATCACCATGCAGTACGAGGGCAAGCAATCCATTGATCTGCCTGTGGTGCAAATCTGGGTGGACCCGCGCTTTCCCGATGCGCACCGTGACCCGCAGCTGCGCGCCTACATCGAGCGCCGCGCGCAGGAACATGGCATGGCGGCAATGATCCGCTATAATTCATCGGAGGGCTTTGTTATCTTCGCCCCATCCCTTTCTGCCGATCACCAGTGGCATGAGGAACATTCAAGCCAGCGCACCGAGGAACACTCTACCCTCGACAAGATGCGGAAGATCGGTATGGCAGTCGAGATAGAGGTAGACCAATGAACCACGAAACACTGGAAGCCCTGTTCGAGGAATACCTTGTCATCACGTTCCCCAACGAGTCGGACCCGCGTGTCATTGTCCCGATTCGCGATGCCTTCCTGTCCGGCGCGGGGCACATCGCTTTGCACTTGCATGGGCTGGCGAACCAGCGGGGCATGCTGGCGGTAAAAAACGAGATAGACCTTTGGTCCGACGAAATGGACAGGATCGTCGGTGCCGATAGTGCCGACGAACGAAATGGCCGCTGACTGGTCGGGCATCCGGCAGTGGCAGCAGAAGGGTGGGTCGTCGCCCTTCGCCTGAAAGGGCTGCTGGTATCCAGCGCGGGAGGGGGTTTTGCTCGATGAACCCCCTCTCAGGCGACAACTGAACAAGGAACCACCAACCATGCAAGTGGGCGTCATCCACCAAGACATCATAGATCGCTACGACACCATGCTGGCAAAGTTTGCCCACAAAGCAGAGTGCATACCAGTGCCAGGAACCCATCTTGTTCACCTTCGCTGGATGTTGTCGGAACTCAGAACCATGACTGACGAGGGGAAAGCGAACCGTTGGCTCGGCTTCATACAGGGAATCATGATCTTCCGTGGCTTCACCACTGTGCAAGTAGAACGGGATTTCACCCGCCCGTATTTCCAGAAAGGACAAGGAACCGATTGATGAGACGAAAACGATCCACCCGCGTTGAAAACATCCGCCATTGTGGCGACGGCGAACATGCTGTCGTTTCCCTCCTGTCCGCCAGCGACGGCAAGGGCTGGAACCGGCGCGAGCCTTGCGAGCAGTGCCCATGGCGCAAGGACTTGCCGACAGGCACCTTCCCAGCCGAGGCGTTCCGCATTTCCGCCAACACGGCCTATGACGCCTCGTTCAACACCTTCGCCTGTCACATGCACGGGTCGGAAAAGCCTTCGACCTGTGCCAGTTTCCTGCTGCAGAACGCCGACAACAATCTCGGTGTCCGCATTGCCGCCATGCGCGGCGACATCAAGCGCCCGATCACCGATGGCGGCTTCCCGCTCTATGACGACTATCGCGCCATGGCGATTGCCAATGGCGTATCGCCCGACGACGAGGCCCTGACCTTGTGCCGTGGCAACCACGACAGCTATCGCAGACCGAGGAGGAAGCGGTGAACAGAAACGAACGACTGGCCTTGCGCATGCAAATCCTGAAGTGGCGCGAAGTCGCCGTGCGGGTCGGCCCACAGCACAGCTATTGGGATTGTATTGCAGATGCCGAGGCATTGCTTGATGGCCGTCATACAATCCTGCAGGGAACGCCGGACGAGGTTTATGCCCAGCTGATGGAGATAGGCGTTGATTGAACTCGAATGGATAAGAACCGTGATCGGCGGCGATGAACTCGCCTATGACTTCTGTGCCAAGTACCAGGGCATCATTGTCGGGCGCATCCTGCGCGAAGAACAGGGGCCGCAGAAGGGCAGGTGGGCGTACAGCTTCCAGCTTGGTTCGGACGTTAAGTTCTTTAGTGGCGATATGAACGGGACAGAGGAAACCAAGCAGGAAGCGGCTGACAAGATCAAATTCTGGATGCAGCAATATCTCGACACCGAACCGGAGAAGGGCGGCGGCAAAGGGTTGCCGCCAGAAGAGATGCTGCCTGACCAGCGCTCGATGCAGTTGCGTCATCTGAAAGTCCGCGATCCGGAAGCCTATCAGGACTTACTCATGCAGCTGCGCACTGGCGCGATCAAACGCTAAAGGATGCGACAATCTAACCCCTTTGGGTGATTCGACTCTTGGCGAATCATCTCCAATATTAGAGTTCATGAGCGAAACGACACCCAAACTCAGAGACATAGCCATCGAGCATCTGGCGGTGCAGACCTCGACACTGGGCCGGATGCGCGTGTTGCAGACCGTGGGCGATTTGGCGGACCATCTTCTGAACGACTGGCCCGATGACCATGGCGAGAAACATTACGCGGCGCGCTTGGCGTGCATTGATGCACTGGAAGGTCGATTGTCTGCTGGCGCTTGCAGAATTGCCTTTCTTGAGGCCGCTGCGGAAGATGGTGTGTGGACCATGGCCCCTAATCGACCGGATGGCCTCGAAGGTCGGCCCAGACATCAGTCTTGGCACAAGAAAAAAAGCCCGTGGCGTAGAGGCAAATCAAGATAAACTGCATGCGCGTTCATGAGTCTGGTCTAAAATGTGATGCCGAAAAAGTAAGGCTTTAACCGTATAGATTGCTAAGGTGGGGACGGATACCCGATACCGAGGCAACCGTGGGTTCGAATCCCTACCGCGCAAACGAATTTGTGTTAGCTTCGATTTGGGGGATAGCACATGATCCCCTTGGAAGACCTTCAGGAAAGCACAGGGCCGCAGGCATACATTTGGTGTCTGCGGCCTTTTCGTAGTATATATACATACTCTCACTGGAAAATTGTTGCGCCATGCAGCTTTCGACACAAGAACAATTTCAGGCAATGGTCGCCGGACTTGAACAGACCGGCATGACACTTCCCCAGATCGCCTCGTCGGTCGGGTGTTCACGCATGCACATGTGGCGGATCGCATCCGGCGAAGTGCAGTCACCGAGCTATGGCCTTGCCGTCAAGCTGCTTTCGCTCGCTGAAGGGCGCGGTGTTCCTGCCATCGTGAAATAATTTCCCACGTAACCCAAAGGTTACCGCGAAACAGTTAAATGGACTGACCAACGCAATAACGTTGGCCTTGTCCCATGGACCCTGTCTTCAAAACTGCCACCCAGTCTGCCACCGACCCTTATGAGTTCGTCATGTCCACCGAATCCGTGGATCGTGTCGGCGACGTGATCGTGGCCAAAGGCTGGGACCTCACTGAATTCGCACTCAACCCTGTCGCGCTGTTCATGCACGACAAGACGCAGCCCATCGGCACCTGGGAGAACGTCAAGATCGTCGGCAAGCAGCTGATCGGACGGCTCAAGCTGCTCGAAGGCGGCAAACTCGCCAGAGTCGACGAGGTCCGGCAGCTGCTCGAAGCCCGTATCCTTCGCGCTTGCAGCGTCGGTTTTATCCCGATGGAAAAGGAACCGGTGAACAAGGACGGCGATCCGTTCTGGGGGCCTTTCCGCTACCTCAAATCCAAATTGCTCGAATGCTCTGTCGTTTCAGTGCCCGCCAATGCGGACGCGCTGATGCGATCGATGGGCATCAGTGAAGAAACACGCCAGCTGGTCCTCGCCAAGTCAGGCACCACCGACCAGAACGTGACCAAAACCGCCAAGTCCGGCCCTGCACTCGAAAAACAGGGGCGAAAAATGACCCTCGCTGAGAAAATCCGCGAATTGGAGCAGAAGCTCGTCGCGGCACACGACAAGAAGGCACCACTTGATGCCAAGAACCGTGATGACGAAGAACTCACGGAAGACGAAATCACAGAGTTTGACACTCTCAAGGATGAGATTGCCACGCTCGAAAAAGACCTCGACCGCAAGCGTTCGACCGAAAAAGACCTCGGCATGCGCACGGCGAGCACCACCCAAACCAACCAGCAGATTTTCCGTCCGAACGTTCAGACCGAACAGCGCCGTGCTGCTTCCGGTCGTGAAAGCCCGATGGATATCCTGCTCAAGATGGCTGTCTGCAACCTTGAAGCGCATGCCTTGCGCCAGCCGGTCGAAGCCATCCGCATGAAGCGCTATGGTGACCGCGACGACGTTGCCGAAGTGATCAAGGCAACTACCAATCCTGCACAGACGACCGTCGCAGGCTGGGCAGCTGAACTGGTCATGACCGGTATCGATGCCTGGGTGGATTCACTCAAGGCAATTTCCGTCTACGGCGATCTGTCGGCAATGGGATCGAAGTTCACCTTCGGTCGCAACGGTCAGATCAAGCTGCCGCGCCGCAACCAGGCACGTCGGGCACCCGGCGATCTTGCCGGTGCGTTCGTCGGTGAAGGCCAGCCGATTCCTGTCCGTCGTGGTTCGTTCGGGTCGGTGACCCTCGTGCCGCACAAGATGGGCGTCATCTCGACTTATACCCGCGAGATGGCTGCGCACTCGACACCGGCTATCGAGGCTCTGATCCGTGAAGGCATCGTCGATGATACCGCTGTGGCGATCGATGCGGCCTTGCTCGATACGGTAGCGGGCGATGCGATCCGTCCGGCTGGCTTGCTGAACGGCGTCACACCAATCGTTGCAACAGCAGGCGGCGGCACGAATGCCATCGACAAGGACTTGCAGGCAATCATCGCTCCGTTCATTGCCGCCAATGCGGCTGACCGGCTGGTGTTCCTGATCAATCCGTCGATGATCTTCAAGCTGCAGTTCGTCGCAACGACGGTCGGCGTGTATCCATACCGTGACCAGATCAACGCTGGCAACATCGGCGGATTCCCGTTCATCTCCTCGACCAGTGTGCCCACAACCACTCTGGCCTTGGTGCGGTTTGCGGACTTCTCGACCGGTGTTGGCGATACGCCTGAGTTCGATATCTCCGATGTCGCAACGATCCACGAGGAAGACGGCAGCTATCCGGCATCGGAAGCCATTCCGGTTCCTGGCACGGTGCTTCCCATCGTCGATGGCGCTGGGGCGGCGGCTTCGCCGGTTCGTTCGCTGTGGCAGACGGCGTCCATCGGTATCCGCATGCTCATGGATATGGACTGGGCGATGCGTCGGGGCGGCATGGTTGCCGTCATCAACGGCCTGACCTGGTAACAGGACTTTCGCCACCGCCAGAAACCAACTGGCGGTGGCATCTCATTTTCAAAGGGAGAACGGCGTTGAAAAGCATGCTCGTCCTGTTCGGAAATTATGCCAACCAGCGGCTGCAGATGGCCGATACCGAAGCCGCGCAAGCCATCACCGACAAATGGGCGGTCGATGCCACCAGCTGGGGCAGTAACGGCATCAACTCATCCATCGAGTCCGGCCTCAATATCAGCCCTTACAGCTATCCGCAGTCACTCGTCGATTTCGACAACAGTGTCAGCGACGGCGATCCAGAAGAGCCAGAAGGGCCTATGGCCGTAACAGCTACTTCAGGGGACGTCACTGATGGTGCTGGAGGATGGTTCCGTGGCGCGATTGTAGACGATGTATTGAATATAGGGGGTTTGACCGGGTCGATAACCCCAACGCATTTCTTCGGGCCATACCCGCTCGCCGTCATAACAGATGTCTACACGGATGAAGCGAGGACCACGTACGCCAACAGCCCAGTGGTGTTGGCAGGGGAATTCCCAGAATTGGTTGGAGTGACAACCTTGAAGGTCGAGGGCGTCACGCACACGCCACTGGTAGTCGCCCCCAGCAACGGGATAACACAGATACTATTCACGGACGGCCCGTACTTCACCGGAGGTCCTATCGACTTCGAATTGGTGGTAGCAGCTTAGGTCGGAGCCGCTGAACTTCACTTACACCGCAAATTGAACAAGTCCAGAAAATCAAGGGTAAAACCAATGGCAAAAGCACCCACAGCAAAAACTTCCAGTGGAACGAAACTCGTTTTTGTGACGCGTGGCAATTATGCGGGCCAGTTCCTGCAGTTGGACGACAGCCAAGCCGCCGCCGCCAAGAGTGACCAGTGGGGATTGAGTACGGAAGACGGCGCATCTGCGAGCGGCTTCGACACGTCGATTCCGGATGGCTGGGACATCAGCACGCATAACCTGCCAAAGTCCCTGACCGATTTCGAGACATCGATTTCGGCAGCGCCCGCCGCGCCCGCATCCCCAGCGCCAGAACCTAAACCTGCTCCGGCCCCGCGCGTATCTCCCAAGGAAGACGAATGACCCGGCAGGTATTCATCCGCGCCGGAACGCGCCGCATGACGTTTCAGAACATGCCGGACGCCGACGCACGTCATGCCGAAAAGGAAGGCTGGGGCCAGATCGCCGACGATCCGAGAACCAATGCCGACAGCTACAGCGAGAGCCTTGAACCGGAACACGTCGAAAAGGCCAATGCCTATTTCCACCAGCAGCAACAGGGCTACCGCAATCGCGAGATGACCACTGCCCAATCCCCAGCGGAACGGTCCTTACCGTTGGGCGAACCGGACGGCGGGGAGGACACCATCGCATCGCCAATGACTGGAAAAACCTCCCCGCTGAAAGGCAAGAAGAGCGCCACAAACAAATAGTGAGGGGCAATGCCCAACTTGATACAGCGCATGGCGGGTTACATGGGAATTGGCCCTTGGCGTTCATCGCCGGGGCCTTATTCTTCCCCAGCCATGCCAACCGATGAAGGCTGGATTCCCTGCGCATGGCCGATCAACTTCGGTCAGGTCGCCTATGATCCTATTCCTGGCGGTGTGAACAGTGTCGTCTATGCCTGCATCTCGCTCTATGCACGGACGATTGCCCAGCTACCCGGCCAGAACAAGGAAGAACTCGACAACGGCGGCACGCGGATCATCAAGAACACCGGTCTGGCACGGGTGCTGAAAAAGCCGAATGCCTACCAGACCCGTTCCGACTTCATGTTCAATCTGGTCTTCGATCTTCTCGGCGAGGGCAATGCCTATGCGCTTGCGCAGCGCAATGACCGCACCGAAGTTTCCCAGCTGCATCTGCTCAATGCCAAGGCGACGGTGCCCATGATCGCCGAGGATGGATCGGTGTTCTACTCCATCGGCGGCAATCCGATGATCGATCCGCTGCTCGATCCGGCCTACAACGCGGGCGCACGCTGGGTCGTTCCGGCCCGCGACGTGATGCATATCCGTTGCCGCACGCCACGCCATCCGCTGATCGGCGAGCCGCCTGTCACCGCGTCGATGATCGAACAGGGCATCTACAACGCCGCCACCGTCAACATGAACAAGTTCTTCGGCAACCAGTCGAAGCCGTCCGGCGTGCTGCAGACCAAGGCAACGCTGACCGCCGAACAGGTCAAAATCCTGCGCGAGCGCTGGATGGAACAGACGACTGGCGCGAACATCGGCGGCGTGCCGATCCTGACCAATGAACTTGAGTGGAAAGCGACGATGATGAATGCGCAAGATACGCAACTCATCGAGTCGCTGAAGCTGGCGCGTCAGCAGATCGCCGCCTGTTTCGGTGTGCCGCTCGCCCTGATCGATGACATGACCGGCGCAACCTGGAACAACGTCGAGCAGCTGACCCTGCAGTGGAAAGCGCAGGGCCTTGCCTACTATGTCAATCATATCGAACTGGCCTTTGACCAGCTGGGAGAAATCGAACTAACCGATCAATACACCGAGTTCGACATGACGGCGCTGGATCGTCCCGATTTCAAAACCCGTATTGAAGCACTGGCCAGAGCCACACAGGGCGGAATCTACTCGCCCAACGAGGCCCGTCGCACCGAAGGACTGCCCGCCGCGGCAAATGGCGACGAGCCGCGCGTCCAGCAGCAGATGGTGCCGCTGTCCTATGAGATACCGGAACCGGCAGCAGCAGCAGCGCCGCCGCCGCCGCCAGCCGACGACACAAACGATAACAATCCGCCGCCAGATGACGCCGCCGCCGCCGCGAGCCTGGAAGATGGAAATATCCTGATGCGGCACAAATTGCGGGCGAAGTCCGATGCGGTATTGCGGGAATTGCGAGGCGCATCATGATGAAGGTCGATCCGGAACAGATCATTGAAGTCTTCGGTGAGGAAATCGGCCGGGTGCGTGCCGAACTCGGCATGGAAATGGACAAGAAGTTCGACAGTGCTGTCGCGCTTTCCGCACTGGAAGTGATGCGCGGCCAGCTGAAAGAACTGCAGGACCGCATCGACACCATCGGCACCAGCATCGGCGATGTCGGCCAGCTGCAGGAAGGCTTCGAGGCCGAAACCCGAAAAGTCCGCAGCGAACTTGATGAGAAAACCATCGAGATCGGCAACGAACTTGCGGCAAAGGCCGACCACGCCGTCATGACGCAAGCGATCGATGTCGTGCGCGGGCAATTCAAGGACCTGCAGGACCAGCTGACCGCACTCAACACTGGCCTTGCCGATGTCGGCAAGCTGCAGGAAGGGCTGGAAGAAACCCTGAAGGCTGGGGAAGCCTTCGCCCAGAACCTGATCGATATCGGCGACCACATCGCCGACATGAAAGAGGTCTTCGACAAGGGACTGGAAGAAAAGCTTGATCGCAGCGAAAGCGCCCTTGTGCTCGAAGCCATGGGCGAACGGATCAAGGACCTGCGCACGCATCTCGACGCTGTGCAGCAGAGTCTGCTCGACACTGGCGAACGCCAGCAGATGGGTGAAGAGGAAACCGTCAGGGTCTTTGGTGAAATCTTCGACAGCGTGAAATCCATCGATGCCAGGATCGAAGAACGAGCGAAAGAATACGAAAAAACGCTCGCCGAAAAGGTTACTGCGGACGATCTGAAGTCTCTGCAAGAGCATATCGAAACTGTTGAGCGGGACATGCTCACCATTGGCGAAGAGCATTCCAGCGTCAAACAGGAAGCCCTCGACGCGCTCGAAGAATTCCGCAAGACATTGTCAGGCATCGGCGAGATGGTTGCCGAGATGCAGCCGGACTTCGCAAAGGCGCTGGAAGAAAAACTGGACAAGGAAACCAGTGTTACAGCGTTCGAAGTCATGCGCGGCGAAATGGCCAGAGCGATCGATGGCATCGAAAAGCGCCTGAAGAAAATCGATGAGGATGTTTTCCAGAGCCTCGAAGAGAACGCCGCCGCCTTCAATGACCGCGACGACCGGCTTGGCAAAATCGACGACGCCCTGTGCGATCTCGAAACGAAGCTGGCAGCCAAGGTCGAGGAAGCCGATGTCGGCAAGAGCATCCATGATTTGAGGGCCGATCTCGTTGCCCTGTTCGACGAGGCGACAGCCAGTATCGACGCCACGGTGCATGACATCACCGAGTTCGCCATGGCGGACATCAAGCGCGACTTCAAGGAATTCAGCGTCAAGCTGCGCGAGTTCCATATCGACGCCGAAAAGTGGCTCGACGATATGCGCGCCGAGGTCGCCGAGAAGCTGGCCGAGATCAAGGACGGCGAGCAGGGTCCGCAGGGTGAGGCTGGCCAAGACGGCAAGGACGGAGCAACTGGCGGACCTGGTCCGGCTGGCAAGGACGGCAAGGACGGCAAGGACGGCGAACGCGGTCAGGATGCCGTTCCATGGGATCATCTCGGCACCCATGATCCGGCCAAGGCCTATCGCCGCAACGATTGCGTTATCAAGGATGGCGGCACGTTCCAGTCCAAGGCCAATAACAACACGTCGGTTCCAGGCGAATCTCCATTGTGGCAGCTGATCGCAGCACGCGGTCAGCGCGGCAGGCCGGGTGAACCGGGGCCGCAGGGTCTTTCCGGCAAGGGTATCGAGGGGCCACAAGGAGCGCAGGGGGAAGCGGCGCTGCCATTTATAGAGGTGCGGGCGATTGACGACGACCGCATCGCCTTCATCCGTGAGGACGGCGAGGTCTTCGAATGCAGTGTCCTGCCGTTGATGGCGGCGCTGCGCGGCGACGCCCGCGCGTTCATCACCGAACAGATTGATAATGCCGTGTCGAAAGCTGTGGAACTGGCGGTCAAGGAACTTCAGGGATCGAAGAAGAAATGAGCGTCCAGCTGATCAAACGCAACGGAGCAACCGTCGCCGCCCAGTGGCTGACACTGGTCAAGCTGCACTGCCGTGTCGATTTCATCGACGACGATATCTACATCAAGGATGCCACCGACCGCGCCATGGCGTTGATCGAACGCGAGACGGGTCTGGCGGTTTGTCAGGCAAATTATGTCTGGCGGCCGGCAGCTGGCGAATATGCAAATTTTGCATCGTTCTCCGGTCGTCTGACGGCGGAAGCATCGAACCGCTGCGCCGGTTGTTCAGGCGGCTGGCATGTGCCGTCCTCGCCGTCGCAACTGGGCGGAATCAGTTCGTTTCGGGTTCTTCAGGGCGGCGACGACATCTCGCCGATGTATCAGATCGTCGGCGCGGTCTCACCGGAAATGGGCGTGCAGCAATCGTGGCTGGTCCCGTCTGGCGGCGTGCTGACACGGCAGGGTGCTGCGCCTGCCAATACCAGCATTGTCGTCGAACTCATCACCGGCTATGCGACACCGGAAGAGACGCCAGCTGGTCTGCGCGATCTCGTTCTCAGGATCACCGCCATGTATTACGAGGATCGCGAGGCCAACGCCGGATCGCCATCCTTCGCGCCTGACTGGCTGCGCCATGCCCTCTCAACACTATGGGTGCCGCGATGCTGACCAATGGCGATACGATCACCGTGGGCGAAGTCGTCTACACCTGGAACCAGAGCATGAAGGCGTGGACAACGCCGGACCCGCTACTGCCTGACGAAGGCATCAGCTATGCGCAGGAACTGATTACACCGGCCATCCGGCCAGTAGCTCCACCAACACCGCTCGCCGCGCCAGAACCGCCGCCCGAAGAGTGAGAAATGGAACCGACAGGACTTGTTGAACCAGTATTCCAGCAGCTGCTGGCCCTCGGCCTGCCCGGCCTTGTGATCATCGCGTTGGGGTTCACTTGCTATCGATTCTACAACCGCAACCAGGAACTGACAGAAACGCTGATCGTCATGACAAGAGAAACCGTCAAAGCACAGGAAGCGGCGACCGCAGCAATTGTTCGTCTGACCGACTTGCTGCGTTCGCAACCGCCAGTGAGGTAAAGCAAGTGAAACGCTTCCTTAAAATGCTGTTCAATCCGCGTGACGGAACACGGCGGGATATGCTCGACAGTGTTGTGCAGGCGCGGCGCGACATCGAGACCGCATCAAGCCGACTGGAATATGTCGTCAAGCGCATGATCCAAGAGAATGACAAAATTGCGAGAAGGGACCGGCGTGATGCTCAAAAGCCTAGCACTTAACCGCTTTCTATGGGGGATCGCCGGACTGACCGCTGTGTTCTTTGCACTGCGGGAGACTGTGGAACCCAACCTGTTGATGAGCATCCTCAATGGACTGTTTGCCGGTTCGGTCGTTACCATCGTTGCAGCCTATTACCGCCTCATCTGGGCGGCGGTGCGAGGCGATGGCGACTATGATCGAGTACGGCAAATGACGTTGGGGCTGTTCCTGCTATGGGCGGCCATGGTCTTGAACGTTCTGGTGTCCATCTATGCGCGTTCAACGGAATTTGAAGTCACGACATATACCGGTGCGGCAGCGTCGCGCTACATCGCCATCATTGCTGCGGTGATGCAGATCATGTCGCTCGATTACGGTTTTGCGCTCTTCCATGGCCGCGACAAAATGATGCTCTGGACCGGCCTCTTTCTCGGTGCGCTAGTCGCCGTAGTGACCGTCGTTATTCAGAATTCTTAGGGCAATCATGAGCATCCCGCAGCCGAAGACCATCGCCAACATCGAACACCGCGCGCAGGTGCTGGCGCTGCGCGAATGGTCGGTCGTCGTTCTTGCCCGCAATGGCGCGCTTGATGCACGGCAGGTCGAAGCCGCCTTCCGATTCGCGAATACCTTCCGCACCGCGAACACTGATGCCGGTCGCCAGTTCCGCGAATATGTCGATGGCGGCGACTATGTTCCACTGGCGGAAAAGCAAACCGATGCCCTCGGCGATCTCAGAAAGTGCCGCGCCTTGCTCGGCAAGTCCGGCTACGAATTGATGTGTGAAATCGTGGGTTTGGGCCGCGCCATCGGCGACCGGCACACCACCCGCAGGCAGCGCGATACCTGCGCTGACCGGCTGCGCCTGCATCTCGACGAACTGGCCAGCCTCTGGAACATTAATCGAACCTAACGAGAACATAGCTCGAACAAAAACTTGACCCTGCGCACGGGTAGAGTATCTTTCTGT
>Ga0193743_1001105_pt1 | contig 20541 bp, 16 predicted proteins | sample L2c2metaG_FD_143038 | JGI IMG/M metagenome (GOLD analysis project Ga0193743, IMG submission 143038) | Soil microbial communities from a riparian zone of the East river system, Colorado, United States - L2c2 | ecosystem: Environmental > Terrestrial > Soil > Riparian zone | place: USA: East River... | reverse complement strand
ACGGTTAAGGCCAGCTAACCATGGCAAACGTACTCGATCTACGGCGCCGCATCCGCAGCGTAAAGAACACGCGGCAGATTACCAAGGCCATGAAGATGGTCTCGGCGGCGAAGCTGCGCCGCGCGCAGGAGCGTGCCTTGCACGCAAGGCCCTACGCGCAGATGATCTCGAACGTGCTGGAGTCTCTGGTGCGCCGCTCGGACATGTACAGCGATGAGGGAGACGTTCGTCATCCTTTGCTGGTGGAGCGTGAAGAGAAGAATGTTCTCGTTGTTGTAATCGGTGGAGACAAGGGCTTTGCCGGAGCGTTCAACTCGAACATTACCCGTGCGGCGAACTCGTTTATTGCCGAGCGCAAGGCGAAGGGGCAGAACATCGACATCGAGCCAGTCGGACGCAAGGCTCGTGACCTGGTCGCGAAGAAGTATCCGGCGGCGAATTACGAGAAGAAGGAAGAGCACTACGACAACGATCTGGCGACGCACTTTGAGGTGATTCGCCACCGGGCTGCGCAGATCGAGTCGACCGGCGATCATCCGGGTCTGCTGAACAAAGTTGATATCGACGAGGTCAGCGATCTGGCGCATTCGATCATCGAGCGCTACACGCGAGCCGAGATCGACGCCGTCTACATCGTCTACAACGAGTTCAAGTCGGTCATCTCCCAGAGGGTCGTGGTGGAGAAGCTGCTTCCGATCCGCAAGCTGGGATCGCACGAGATTACCGTGGCTGAGGAGATGAGCGAGGAGCAGAGGGAGGCGGCGGCGCACGCTGCGAAGACTGCCGGCATAAGCCTCACGGTTCCTGAAGAGTCGGTCATCGAGTCGGAGGCCAAGAAGTTTGGCACCGCAGAGGTGGACTACATCTTCGATCAGGCGCCGGAGAAGCTCTTCCGCCACCTGATGCCGAAGTACATCACCACGCAGATCTTTCACGCTCTGCTGGAGTCGGTGGCAGCCGAGCATGCGGCTCGCATGACGGCGATGGATTCGGCGACCAACAACGCCGGGGACATGATCGACGCGCTCTCGCTGGAGATGAACCGGGTGCGTCAGGCGGCGATTACGAAGGAAATTATTGAGATCGTGAGCGGAGCGGCCGCTCTTTAGACAAAAGGCAACCGCGAAGAGAAAGAGACCTATGGCAGAGAATATTGGAAAAGTAATTTCGATCAGCGGTCCGGCCGTTGACATTCAGTTTGAAGAGGCGAAGATGCCGGGCATCTACCAGGCCGTGCGCATCGTCAGCGACGGCTTCGATGTTCCCCACCCGATGGACGTGGTCGTCGAGGTGCAGCAGCACCTGGGCGAGGGCCGTGTGCGCTGCATCGCGATGGTGGCGACCGAGGGCCTGGTCCGCGGCATGAAGGCGATCGATACCGGGTCGCCGATCATGGTGCCGGTGGGCCGCGAGACGCTGGGTCGCGTGCTGAATGTACTGGGTGAGCCGGTGGACGAGCTCGGACCGGTGAACGCGAAGAAGCATCTTCCTATCCATCGTCAGGCTCCAGCATTCGACGAGCAGTCGACGAGCGAGGAGATGTTCGAGACCGGCATCAAGGTCATCGACCTGATTCTTCCGTTTTTGAAGGGCGGCAAGATTGGCCTCTTTGGCGGCGCCGGCGTGGGCAAGACCGTCGTTATTCAGGAGCTGATCAACAACGTCGCCTCGAAGCACGGTGGCTTCTCGGTGTTTGCCGGTGTCGGTGAGCGTACCCGCGAAGGAAATGACCTGTGGCACGAGTTCCAAGAGTCTGGCGTTATCGACCCCAGGGACTACACCAAATCCAAGGCCTCGCTGATCTATGGCCAGATGACCGAGCCTCCGGGAGCCCGTCTTCGCGTCGCGCTGACCGGACTGACCGTCGCCGAGCACTTCCGCGACGAAGAAGGCGCCGACACGCTGCTGTTCATCGACAACATCTTCCGCTTCACGCAGGCCGGCTCTGAGGTTTCGACGCTGCTTGGCCGTATGCCTTCGGCCGTGGGATACCAGCCGAACCTGGCGACGGAGATGGGCCAGCTGCAGGAGCGCATCACTTCGACCAAAAAGGGATCGGTCACCTCGGTGCAGGCTGTCTACGTTCCGGCCGATGACATTACCGACCCAGCTCCGGCGACGACCTTTGCTCACCTTGACGCGACCATGCTTCTTTCGCGTCCGCTGTCTGAGCTCGGCATCTATCCTGCGGTGGACCCGCTGACCTCGACCTCGCGTATCCTTTCGGCTCGTATTGTGGGCCAGGAGCACTACGATGTCGCTCAGGGCGTGAAGAGGATTCTGCAGCGCTACAAGGACCTGCAGGACATCATCGCCATCCTCGGCATGGACGAACTGTCGGCGGAGGACCAGCTCACTGTGAAGCGCGCGCGTAAGGTTCAGCGCTTCCTTTCGCAGCCGTTCCACGTCGCCGAGATCTTCACCGGCATTCCTGGCGCATATGTGAAGATCGAGGACACGATTCGCTCGTTCAAGGAGATTATCGAGGGGAAGCACGACGATATTCCGGAGCAGGCCTTTTACCTGAAGGGCGGCATCGAGGATGTTCTGGCTGCTGCCGAGAAGATGAAGGCGACGGCTTAAGCGCATGGCAGAGACGAACCAATCCGGTCTTCTTACCGTCCGCCTGGTGACGTCGGACCGCGTGCTGGTGGATACGACCGCCGAAGCGGTCGAGCTGCCGTCGATGTCCGGCTACCTGGAGGCTCTGTACGGCCATGCTCCTCTGCTGGCTGAGCTGGGAGCGGGCGAGGTGCGGCTGCACGGCGGAGCATCGCAGAACCAGACCTTTTTCGTGGCCTGGGGATTCGTCGAGGTGCTTCCGGAGCGGGTGACGATTCTTGCGGAGAACGCACTTCACCCAGAGGAGATCAACGTTGAAGCGGCTCGCGCGGAGCTGACTGAAGGCGAGAAGCTATGGCACGAGGCTGGCGACGATGGCGAGAAGTACGACGAAGCCAACGCCATAACCCGCCAGGCAGAGGAGAAGATCGCCTCGGCTGAGGGCCACCACTCGTAGCCAGATTGAATTTCAAACGATAAGCCACCCCGCTGTCTTGGGGTGGCTCTTTTTTATGCGCTTCGGTTCAGGTTTATGCGCTTCGGTTCAGGATCAGGAGGCTTTCTTCCGCTTGGGAGCAGCAGCAGCTTTGCTCGCGGCGGCTGCTACCGTGGCCGATTCGGCTGCGGCTGCTTCTGCCTGCAGGCGAAGAGCGTGGATGACGACGCGAAGCATCTCCTCTTCGGGAGCGGGCTTTCCGGTCCAGATCTCGAACTGACGGGCACCCTGCTGCACGAACATCTCGATGCCGGTAATGAATCCGATGCCCTGCTGACGGGCGAGGCGGATGAGGGGTGTCTCGAGGGGGTTATAGACCAGGTCGAAGACGAGCTTCGTGTTGAGGTCCTTTGCCTCGAGCAGTGGGCTGCCCTTCTGTCCAGCCATCCCGATGGGTGTGGCGTTGATGATGGCGTCGAAGGAAGTTTTGGCCAGAGCATCCTTCTTGATGGTCTTGGAGCCGGACTGCCGCGCGAGCTTCTGGGCGGTCTCGGGAGTGCGATTGAGGATGAAGACCTCGGCACCCTTGTCGCGCAGGCCGAAGACAGCGGCACGAGCGGCTCCACCGGCGCCGAGCACGAGGGCTTTCGCGCCCCGCAAGGAAATGCGCTTTTCGAGCGGTCCAACGATTCCTGCAACGTCGGTGTTGAATCCGTAGAGCTTTCCGTCCTGCGCGCGCAGGACTGTGTTGCAGGCTCCGATCTTGGCCGACAGGGGATCGGTGTTTTCCAGGTACTGCATGATCTCCTGCTTGTGGGGCATGGTGATGCTGAGACCCTGGATGGGGATCTCCTGGACCAGCTTGAGGAGATCGCTGACCTTGGCTGCCTGCAGTGCGAGATAGACGGCGTTGACTGTCTCGCGGCGGAAGGCCGTGTTCATCATGATGGGCGAGAGCGAGCTTTTGATGGGGTTGCCGGCGACTCCGTAGACCTTGGTGGCGGCGTCGACCTGGTCGATCCGGTAGGTCTCGATCAAGGTGCGCGCGGCGATCTGGCCGGGGCCGGTCTCTTCGCCCGGAGTGGCTGCGGCAAAGGTGAAGGTCGAGCCAGCGCGCAGTCCCAGCACGCGCGAGATGATTCCGGCGTCACCCATGCAGATGCCGATAATGTTGGCGCGCTCGTTCATGCGTTCCAGGAAGCGTATGAGCGTGACGTTGTCGGTGAGGGTCTTCGCCGTCGGAACGATCTTGACGAAGTCTGGCTGGAAGGGCTCGATGCGCTCGTAGATTTTGTCGAGGTCCTTGGTGGCGGAGAAGTCGTGGTGGCTGACGATGAGGGCCACGCCGGTCTCCCGCAGCTTCTGCAGCTCGCCCTTCTTGAGGGCTTCGACGGACTCGAGCTCGAGGTCGACGATGTGAAAGCCTGCGCCGGCGGCCTTGACGAGAATCTCCATCTCGGCGGCGAGGTTGCCGGAGAACTTGCCCCCATTGGCAGTCCGGCGACAGGTCGCGACGCCGGTGGCGGCGGTGTTGTCGGTGAAGAACTGCTTGAACTTGGGAAGGGCCGCCAGAGGCTTTTCGAGATAGTCGAGCCGGAACTCGAGGAAGGGAGTCTCTTTGACGACTGCGTTTGCTTTTTCGATCATCTCCGTCGCGGTCGAGCCAATGATGGCTACGCAGATCTTGCCGATTCGGGTGCGGAGAAGTTGTGTGGCTGCGGTGGGAGTGGGCACTTTCGCTCTCATGTCTACAATCGCGGTATCTTACAGAGCATCGACCGCAGATGCAAATTTTTGTTGCAAGAAAAGATGGTTACCGTTTTGTGAACAGGTCACGATGAACCGTTCTTTAGGAAGACGATGGATGTTCGAAAAGGTCATCGCATCTTCCACTTTAGAATGAATCAATTATGGCAGAGATAGAGATGCTTGCGGTGCCCGGATGGGCGCAGATTTCTTGGCTGCGGCATGGGTTCAGTACTCGCGCAGGCGGCGTCACGACCGTATATGGAGGTAAGTCACTGAATCTAGGCTGGACCAAGGAAGATGACCCGGCTGCGGTCGCGGAAAACCGAAGGCTCATGGTGCAGAAGATGGCCCCTTCGATGAGGCTGGTGACGGTCCGGCAGGTTCATGGGAACCATGTGGAGATGGTGAAGGCCGAAAATGCGCTCGCCGGGCGGCTGGAGACTCTGGAGGGCAAGGCGGTGCTTGAGGGTGACGGCCTGGTGACAAATGCTCCCGGGGTGCTGCTGGCGACGGGGACAGCGGACTGTGTGCCGGTGTTGATCGTCGATCCGGTGCGCAGGGCTGTGGGGGCGTTCCACGCTGGCTGGCGAGGGACGGTGGCACGGATCGTAGAGAAGGGCGTGGAGACGATGCGGAGAGAATATGGCTCGCGCGCGGGCGACCTGAAGGCGGCTATCGGGCCCAGCATTGGCCCATGCTGTTATACGGTCGGCGACGAGGTCTGGAAGAGGTTCACGGAGGGGTTTCCCTATGGGGCAGAGCTTTTCCACAAGATGGACGTGGAGGGTGGTGCTCCGGCCTTGCGAGTGGATCTGTGGGAGGCGAACCGGAGGCAGCTTCTAGAGGCGGGGCTGCCTGAAGAGAGCATTACGGTACTGGGCGAGTGTACGGCATGCACGCTCGACGCTTCGGGAGAGCCTAAATACTTCTCACACCGCGCCCAGGCGGGCAGGACGGGGCGGATGCTGAACGTGATCGGCATTGCCGAAGACGAGCAGCCGGGAAGATAATATTGAGACCAATCGGTTTCTTTCGTCATCCATGAAGGTGAAGCATGAATAAAGGGGAAGAGACACGGCAGAAGATCATTGCGGCGGCGGCGCCCTTGTTCAACAAGCAGGGCTATGCCGGATGCGTGATCAAGGACATCATGGCGGCCACCGGGCTCGAGAAGGGCGGAATCTACAGGCACTTCGAGAGCAAGGAGGAGATCGCCGCCGAGGCGTTCGACTACGCCTGGGCGGTGAGCTCCGCTCTTCGCCGCCGCGGCATGGAAGAGATTCCAGATCATGTCGATCGCCTGAAGCACTACATCGCCGGGTTCGTGACGCGGTCGACCATTCCGGGCGGATGCCCTTTGTTGAATACAGGAGTGGATTCGGACAACGGAAATCCCATTCTGCGCGAGCGAGTGCGGAATGCTCTGCGGGAGTGGCAGAAGATGCTCAAGACGATCCTGACCGATGGGAAGGCCGCAGGAACCATTCGCCAAGATGTGGATATCGAGAAGACGGCGAGACTGATCATCTCGGGGCTCGAAGGCGGAATGCTGATCAGCCGCATTGAAAAGAACGATCAGGCCCTTCACGACGCGATGGAGAATCTGGACGCGTATCTCGAGACCCGTGTGCGGGCGCAGGCTTCTAAGAAGAAGGCAGGCCGTGAGCCGCAGTAATAGATCGTCAGTTTCAGAATCCTTTTAATTTCAGAATCCATGGATTGTCGGATCGCATCACAACAGTGATCCCAAAAGAGACCACATGGTCTCAATCTGCGAGAAGGGCGAAGAATCTTCATGGGCGCGGTTCAGGTACTTCCTCAGCAGCAGACAGAGAAGGCCCAGCGAACGGTAAACCCCTGGGTGGTTGCGCTGACGGTGACGCTTGCCACCTTCATGGAGCTGCTGGATACCTCAATTGCCAACGTATCGTTGCCCCATATTGCCGGCGGCCTGGGACGCAGTTTCGATGAGGTCACCTGGATCCTGACCACCTACCTGGTGGCGAATGCAGTGGTTCTGCCGATGAGCGCATGGCTGAGCCGCGTCTTCGGCCGCAAAAACTATTACATGGCGTGCGTCGCGCTATTTACCGTGACGTCGTTCTTCTGCGGGATTGCTCCGAGCCTTGGAGTGATGCTTCTGAGCCGCGTGCTGCAAGGAATTGGCGGCGGCGGCCTCGCTCCAGTGGAGCAGGCTATTCTTGTCGATACGTTTCCTCCGGCCAAGCGGGCCTCTGCGTTCGCTCTGTACACAGTGGCCATCGTGACGGCTCCGGCGATTGGGCCGGTGCTTGGCGGATGGATCACGGACAACTACAACTGGCGCTGGGTGTTCCTGATCAATATCCCGATTGGCATCCTGTCGCTGTACCTGACGAATCGTTTTGTCAGCGATCCCCCTGCGTTCAAGGAAGAGCGGGAGAAGGCTCGCAAGGGCGGGAAGCTGAAGATTGACGGCGTTGGGATCGGCCTGCTCGCCCTTGGCTCGGCGGCCCTGGAGATCATGCTCGACCGCGGTCAGATCGACGATTGGTTCGGCAGCAGCTTCATCTGCTGGCTGTTCGCGATTGCGGTAGTGTGCTTTGCTGTGGCGATCTATTGGGAGCTCAAGACGGACGATCCCATCCTCGAACTTCGCCTGCTGCGTTATCCAAACTTCGCCGTCGCATCCGTGTTTTATTTCATCTTCGGCTTCGGACTATTTGCGACGACGACGATGATCCCGCAGATCCTGCAATCGTTGTATGGCTATCGCGCTATCGACGCTGGGTTGGTCCTCGGGCCAGGGGCATTCGTCATCACGCTGCTCGCGCCGGTTGGAGCGCAGCTGGTGCAACGAGGCATCGTGCATCCGCGCACACTGCTGACCTTCAGCCTGGTGACAGTCTCGGCGTCAATGATCTACTACAGCGACCTCAACCTTCAGACCGACTATCGCCATTACGCTCTGGCGCGCGCGTTCCAGGGCTTTGGATATGCCTTCTTCTTTGTTCCGTTGAGCGTGGTGGCGTACTCGCAATTGAAGCCCAGCGAGAACAACCGCGCATCGAGCCTGACCAACCTCTTCCGCAACTGGGGAGGAAGCTTCGGGATCTCGTTTGCGACTACGCTGAGCGAGCGGCGCCAGAGCTTTCACCAGTCGGTGATGTCGGCTAATCTTCCCAGCTCTGGTGCCTGGCTGCAGGACTCCATTCGCCGGACGACGGACTACCTTGCGAGCCAGGGCTACTCGCACGCCGACGCCGCGAAGGCGGCCTATCTGCGCTACTACAACCAACTGACCGCGCAGACCAGCCTGCTGGGCTTTATGGATGTCTTTCGCGCGATCGGCTGGGTGACCTTTGCGGTCACGCCGCTGGTCTTCCTGATCCATAAGTTCAAGCCCGGGGGAAAGCCCTCGGGCGGACACTGAGCTTGTCGTGGAGACAAGCGGGGATTCTTCTTCGTACATATCAATTTGAACGCAGTCAAAAATATCTTGACATGCGGACGGTCTCGGCTCATATTTTGACCATGTTCAAAAATGAGACGGCTGTCGACAAAGCGGAGCAGACGCGGAGGCGAATCTTCGAGGCGGCGTTGACGCTGTTTCGGGAGAAGGGCTTTGACGCGACGACGATGCAGGAGATCGCGCAGCACGCTGGAGTAGCGAAGGGCGCGGCCTACTACTACTTTCCCGGCAAAGAAGCGATTATCCAGACCTACTACGAGGCGATTCAGACGGAGCAGGAGAGGATCTGCGGCGAGTTGTTCACACACGAGAAGAAGTTGAAGGCGCGGGTGAAGGCGGCGTTCGATTCAAAGTTTGAACTGGCAAAAGAGGATCGGCGGTTGCTGGGGGTGGTATTCCGGTATGCGGGGGAACCGGAGAATCCGATCTCATGTCTGGGGAAAGGGACCGAGGAGATTCGCAGACGCAGCATTGCTGTGTTTCGGGATGCGCTTGCGGTGGAGAAGCTTCCGGAGGATCTGGCGCGGCTGCTGCCGGTAGCGTTATGGGCGATGCAGATGGGGTTGTTGGTGATGTTTCTCTACGACGATTCGAAAGGGCAGCGGCGAACGCGGAAGCTGAGCGACGGTGCGCTGGAGATGGCGTTGAAGTTATTGGCGCTAGCGAAGCTGCCGTTGCTGCGCCCCATTCGTAGCAGTCTGCTGAGGCTGCTGATGGAGGCAGAGTTGTTACCGGAGTAGGCGAGGTTGTGTGGGAGGGGTGCTTAATGTTGAACGAAGAAGACCAGCCGGATGAGCGGAGAAATAGGCGGATATTGATTGGTTTCATCCTCGCAGTCAGCGGCGGGTCGCTTCTCTATCGCCTGCTGTTGCACGAGCACCTTGGCCAGACGGCGGCGATGTTCCTGGGAATTCCAGCTGTGCTTGCGATTTTGCTGGCACTGGCGCCGAAGGCAGAGACGGTGACGGGAGGAATTCTGAAAGGAATCACGCTTGCCCTGTTGATCGTCGCTCCATTGCTGGGTGAGGGATATCTGTGCATTTTGATTGCGGCTCCACTTTTTTACACCATTGGAATCATTGTGGGCTCCGTGGTGGATTGGAGACGCGAGAAGCGTGACGGCACATTGATGTGCGTGGCGGTTGTTTTGCTTCCGTTTTGTCTTGAGGGCGTAGTTCCGGAGCTGACGTTTCACCGAACACAATGTGTGGAGGTGAGAAGCATTGTGAACGGATCGGAGGAAGCCGTATCGCGCGCTCTGGCCGCAAGTCCGAGGGTCGATGCTACTCTGCCACGTCTATTGCGTATTGGATTTCCGAGGCCGCTGGAGGCGCATGGGACCGGTCTGGAGCAGGGGGCGAGGAGGATCATTCATTTTGCAGGCGCAGAGGGTGATCCTCCGGGCGATCTGGTAATGCGCGTGGTCGAGTCACGCAGAGGGTATGTGCGCTTCTCCACTGTAAGCGACGGAAGCAAGCTGACGCAGTGGCTACGTTGGAAGAGTTCAGAGGTGAGATGGAGCGCCGTCGATCGCGACCACACTGAGGTAGCGTGGACGATCGAGTTCGACCGGCAGCTGGACCCTGCCTGGTACTTTACGCCGTGGGAGCGGTATGCGGTTGGGAAGGCGGCTGCTTTTCTTATCGAAGCCAACGCGACGCCGGCTGAAGGAGGAACGCGATGAGCAAAGGTTGGTGGACGTATTTGGGAGCGCTCTACCTGCCTTTGATGGTGGCTCTGTTGGCGCGGGTGGTCAATGGCCGAAGGCCGAGGCAGTCTGTTGCGTGCCTGCTGGGTCTGTTGTGGGTCGCGTCTGCGCTGCCTCTGGTGCAATACGCCAGCGTGTGGGGAGGGTGGTGGAGTTTTGCGAAAGAAGAGCCATCGTTCTGTGGCATGCCTCTAGCTCTTTATATCGGTTGGGTGCTGCTGTGGGGAGCGGTACCGGTGGTGGCGTTTCCCACGATGAAGCTGCGGTGGGTGATGGTGATTATGATCTGCATCGACCTGGCCGGGATGCCGCTGGCCTATAACGTGGTGTCGCTCTCGGGGCGATGGCTGGTGGGGGAGGCAATTGCCGTTTTGGTGGTGCTGCTGCCGGCGCTGGCGATCTCACGCTGGACACTGGAGCAGACGCATCTGCGCGGACGCGCGATGTTGCAGATTGCGACGGCGGGGCTTGTCTTTCTGTTCCTGATCCCCGAGCTTATCTTTGCATTGCGTCCGGGAGTTGGCTGGGAACCACTGATCGCGATGCCGGGATGGATGCGGCAGATCTGTTTGCAGCTTGTGTTTCTGCTGGCGGCACCGGGAATCTCGGCGGTGCTGGAGTTTGCGGAGCGCGGCGAAGGTACACCGATTCCTTATGATGCTCCGAAGAGGCTTGTGACGAGTGGGATATATCGGTACGTGGCGAATCCGATGCAGCTTTTCTGTGCGGTGACGATGCTCGCCTGGGCGGCCCTGCTTCGGAGCTGGTGGATGGCGCTGGGCGCTGCGGTATCGCTTGTCTACAGCGCGGGAATCGCAGAGTGGGATGAGGCGCAGGATCTGCGACGAAGGTTTGGCGAGTCGTGGGTGGAATACAGAGCCGAGGTGAGGAATTGGCTTCCGCGATGGAGACCGTATGCGGGTGCATCGCAGGCACGGCTCTATCTGGCAGGAAGCTGTGCCCCATGCAGCGAGATATGGCGCTGGTTGGCGGAGCGAAGACCTGTGGGCATGCAGATTGTTGCGGCAGAGACACTGCCGGCAGGGTCGATTCGTAGGATGCGCTACGAGCCCGGAGACGGGAGTGTGGCTGTAGATGGAGTACGCGCCTTTGCGCGGGCGCTCGAGCATTTGCACCTTGGATGGGCTCTGGCCGGCATGCTGTTGCGGCTTCCTGGAGTGTGGCAGGTTGTACAGGTTGTGATGGATGCGAGCGGATTTGGTCCGCGGACGATCGTTCTTGCGAGGAACTAAGCCGCAGGCTTTCATGAAGAACGCCCGCGGCTTGAGGGTAGGTCTTGAAGCGGATTTACTCTGCCTCGGTGCCCGCTGGGTGATTGAAGGATCGACCGGGTGGCCGGCGCAGCAGCAGTGGCATGATGAACAAGATGGCGATGATGGTCGTCGCCATTCCTCCGACGACGACGCGCGCCAGAGGCTGCTGTGCCTGCGCTCCGATGCCGTTAGAGACAGCGGCGGGAAGCAGGCCCAGTCCGGCAGCCATGCAGGCCATGACGACGGGACGCATCTCGTCGACGCAGCCGTGCTCGAGACCAGTTCCGTCGATACTCTCTCGCTGGGCGCGGCGCACGCCCGACATGAAGACGACGGCTCCCAGCGTAGCCACTCCGATCAGCGACGTGAACCCGACTGCAGCCGAGATGCTGAATGCCGTATGGGTGAGGAAGAGAGAGACCGTGCCTCCCACCGCAGCAAAGGGAAGTGTAGCGATCACGATGAAGGCGTCCTTCCACGTTCCGAACTGCATGTAGAGAAGGATGACGATGATGGCGAGTGAGATGGGGATGATGATGGCAAGACGCGCCTGCTCCTTGCGCAGCGAGTCGAACTCGCCGGCCCAGGTGTAGTCGTAGCCGGTGGGCATGGGGACCTGCTGCTTGAGCTTCGCCTGCAGGTCGGTGATGGTGGTGGCAAGATCGCGGCCGCGCACGGAGAACTTGATGGGAATATAACGCCGTCCCGCCTCGCGGAAGATCTGGAAGCTACCCTCACGGATGGTGACGTCGGCGATCTGCGCCAGGGGAACACGGCTGCCATCGGCGGTGGGGATGAGAATGGAGCGGACTGCTTCTGGTGTGGAGCGGTTGGCCTCGGGATAGCGCACAGCGAGGTCGAAGCGGCGGTCGCCCTGAATGACCTGAGTGATCGGGGCTCCGCCGACGGCGGCCTGCACCACGGCATTGATATCGCCGGAGAGGATGCCATATCGAGCGGCGCGAGCTCGGTCGATCTGGATGACCAGCGAGGGTTGGCCGCCGACCTTGAAGACACCGACGTCCGCCACGCCGGGGACAGACTCCATAGTCTTCTCGATCTTGCTTGAGAGTGAGGTGAGGGTATCGAGATCGTCACCAAAGAGCTTGAGCGAGTTCTCGCCCTTCACACCGGACATCGCCTCTTCGACGTTGTCCTGGATGGCCTGTGAGAAGTTGAGTTCGATGCCCGGAAAACGCGAGAGGCGCTTGTTCATCTCTTCGATCAGCTTTTCCTTGGTGAGTCCCGGGCGCCACTCCTCCTGCGGCTTCAGCGCTGCGGAGATTTCGATGTTGTTGAAGGTGGACACGTCGGTGCCATCATCAGGGCGTCCCATCTGCGAGACGGTCTGCGTCACCTCAGGTGATTCGGCAATGACTGCGCGAAGCTGATCGGCGAGGTGAGCCGAGGTGTCGAAGGAGATGTCCTGCGGAAGCGTGGCGCGAATCCAGAGGTTTCCTTCTTCGAGCGGAGGCATGAACTCACCGCCCACCAGCATGAAGCAGAGCACGCCGACACCAAGCATGGCCGCCGCTCCGATCCAGACCAGGCGAGGGAAGTGGAGCGAGTGGTGCAGCGCCTTTTCGTAACCGTTCTTCAGATGACGGCTCAGCCACGTATATCCATCGCCGACCTTCTGCTCCGCGGGAGCTGTCATGTAGCCCAGCACAGGCGCGAAGATGAGCGCGAATAGAAGCGCTCCCATCAGGGCGAAGCCGTAGGTCACCGACATGGGCGAGAAGATCTGGCCCGCGACTCCCTGCATGGTGAACAGCGGGATGAAGGCAATCAGGATGATGGCCGTCGAGAACAGCACGGGACGCGCTGCGTCAGTGACGCCCTCGACGATCAGGTCGCCGGTCTGCTCACCGGGCACCCGGCGTGTGAGTTTGCGATAGATGCTCTCGAGCACGATGATCGATGAGTCGACCAGGATGCCGAAGTCGATAGCGCCGATGGAGATGAGATTGGCGGAGCGCCCGCTGAGCACCATCATGCCGAAGGCGAAGAGCACGGCGAAGGGAATCGTGACCGCAGCGATGAAGGTGATACGCAGATCCCCCAGCATCGACAGCAGCACCAGCGTCACGAGGACCAGGCCGGTAAGAATGACCTCGCGCACCGTGTGGGTGGTGCGATTGATAAGGTTGGTCCGGTCGTAGATGGTGCTGATGTGCATTCCAGGGGGAAGCAGCGAGCCGGTGTTCAGGCTGGCGATCTTCTCCTTGAGAGCCTTCAGCGCGGGAAGCGATTTCTCTTCCTTTTGTAAGAGGACGATTCCGAGAACGATGTCGTTCTGCTTGTTGCGACCCACCTGGCCAAGGCGCGGCTGGAAGCCCTCGCGTACCTTGCCGATATCGCCCACCGTGATGGGCGCTCCATTCTTTTCTGCGACGACGATATGAGAGATGTCGTCGGTTGTATGGACCTGGCCAAGCGCACGAACGTTGATGTTCTGGTTGCCAAGCTGGACGTAATTTCCGCCGGCGTTGGCGTTCGACGACTGGATAGCGCTGAGCACCTGCGGCAGCGTGACCCCATAGCTCAGCAGCCGGTTCGGATCGGCCTCAACCTGATACTGGCGCGTGGTTCCGCCGAAGGTGGTGATGTCGATGATGCCGGGAACCTGTTTCAGCTCGCGGCGAACGAGCCAGTCCTGCGTGGCCTTGATCTCGTTGAGGGTGTAGCCGGCGCCGGTGAGCTGATAGCGGAAGATCTCGCCGATGGGCGACCACGGCGAAAGCTGTGGCTGCAGGTTGTTGGGCAGCTGCAGAGTCTGCAGGCGGTTGAGCACCTCCTGACGATCACGGAAGTATTCGGAGTCGAAGCTGAAGTATAGCTTGACATCCGAGAGTCCGAAGATCGAGATGGAGCGGACCTGGCTCAGGTGCGGGGTGCCGTTCAGAGTTGTCTCGACGGGAACGGTGACCTGTTGCTCCATCTCTTCGGCCGACCACGAGGGATTTTGCGTGATGATCTCGACAAGCGGAGGTGAGGGATCGGGATAGGCCTCGATATCGAGACGCGACAGTGCGAAGGCTCCTGCGGCGAGCATGACCGCGAAGAGGATGAGAATGATGGCGCGATAACGGATAAACAGGCGGATCAAAGGCTGCACGCGGTCACTCTCCGTTGCTGGGACGGAGGAGCGCTCCGCCGACTGTGACGACCTTCTCGCCGTCGTTGATGCCAGTAAGGATCTCGATGTTCTTGACGGCTCCGGACTCGAAGCTGCGGCCGATGGTCACAGGTCGCTGCTCGTACTTGCCGGAGGCGTTCACGACAAAGACCGAGGTCTTGTCGCCCTCGTGCAGCACCGCGGTCGAAGGCAGAATGATCGCGTTGCGCGCCGCGCCGGGAATGCGGATCGTAGCGAACATGTCGGTCTTCAGGGTGTGCTTCGGGTTGGGAAGAACGACGCGCAGCTTGAGCGTATGCGTGTTGGGGTCCAGAGCATCGCCGATATTGGCGATGCGGCCCGTCAGGGTTAACCCGGCGTAGGCGGGCACCACGATCTGCACCTCGCGTCCCGGCTTTACGCTGGCCAGATCGCGCTCGAAGACATCGCCGACAACCCACACCGAATCGATGTTCGCGATGGTGGCAATGGGAGTGGCATTGTCGAGTGAACGCTGCATTTCGCCGGAGGCTGTGCCGATGTCGAGCACGACGCCAGAGATGGGCGACCGCAGCGCGACCTCGTCGGAGGAGTTGTCTTCGGAGAAGCCAAGCTCGCGGATGCGCTGCCGCGAGCGCTCGAGCTCGGAGTGCGCGGTCTGGTCGGCTGCATCGAGCTCGTAGTAGTCGGCCTGCGACAGCACTTCATGCTGCAGCAGAATCTTGCCGCGGGTCAGGGCACGGTCGGCGCGAAGCACTTCGATCTTCGCCTTCTCGAAGTCGGAGCGCGCGGCGGCGATATCGCTGCTCTGAAGCTCGGCGACAACGGCGCCCTTTGCAACCTCTTGGCCAGGAAGAACGCGCAAGCCCAGCATGCGTCCGCTCAGAGGCGGGAAGATGCGCACGACGTGAGAGGGATCGGCCTCGATGTGCGCGGGAAGCTCAAGATAGTCGGTGCTCTGCTGCACATGGGCGACCGTCGTCTCGATTCCAGCGTTGGCGGGCTGCTGTGCCTCCGCAGGAGGCGGCGTGGATTTTTTGCATGCGGTCAGTGGCGCGAAGGGAAGCGCGAGCAGGAGCAGGGATTCAATTCGTATCGGATTCGTGTTCATGCGTTCCTTCATGGGAGGATGTCCGTCGCGGTAGCGAAGCTGAGCTGATGGAGGGCGAGCCAGACCTGCGCATTTGCCGTCAGGCTGCTGACGCGAATGGCGCGATAGTCGCGCAGGGCCGAGAGGTAGTCGAGCAGGGTCGAGTTGCCGTTGCGATAGCTGAACTGCAGGTTGTCGCGGACATGTCCGGCCTCCTGCAGGTAGTGGCTGTTGTAGCGCTGCGCCAGTCGCTGCGTGATGTCCAGCGCCATCCATGCCTGGTCGACGTCGGAGACCACCTGGTTGCGCGCCGCGGTCACTGCCAGGCGGCTGGAATCGACCTCATAGTGTGTCCGCACTTTTTCGCCCTGGTTGCGGTCGAAGACGCGCAGAGGAATCGAGAGGCTGAGACCGAACGAATTGTCGATACCGTTGCGATCGTATTCGGCCCCGAGCGTCGGATCGGTCTTACCGTCTGCGATCGCCAGATGCTCATTGGCCTGTGAGGCTGTCAGAGCTTGGCGGGCCGCAAGGTAGTCAGGCCGTGATGCCAGGGCCTTGTCCTCCGCCTCGGTCATCGTAAGAGGAACCTGCGGCGGGTCGAGTGTGCCGGTGACGTCGAGGTCCGGCACTGGCCGGTCGACGCCGAAGAGAAGCTGAAGCTGGGCCGATGCCTGCTGAAGAGCCAGTCGGGCATTGTCGGAGTCCGATTCGAACTGCACCTGCTGCAGGTCGATGCGGTCGAAGTCGGTCTGGGTGATGTCTCCGGCGTCGAGACGAGATCGGCTCAACTCTACTGTTTTGCGGTAGTCGGTAAGATTCTCCTCCGCAACGGCGAGAGAGGCCTTGGCGAGCAGCATATTGGTGAAGGCTCCACGGACGGCGAGCACCAGTTGCCGCTGCTGATCGTGATAGAGGCTCTGTGCAGATTCGGCCGTGGCATTTGCCGAATCCAGCCGCCAGCGGCGCTTATCGCCACGTTCGAACAGGCGCGAGACGTTTGCTGAATAGAAGAACGGATTTCCGGCAGGCTGACTAGGGACCTCCGGGAGCGTCAGTCCCTGTCCATAGAGAGTCAGGTTCGGGTTCTGCCGAAGTCCGGCCGTGATCTTGTTCGCTTCTATAGCCGATACGTGTTGCTGGACGGATTGCAACGACGGGTTTGCCGTAAGAGCGCGGGCCACCGCCTGCTGCAGCGTAAGCGGGGTCGCCGGTGCAGCAGGGGCAACGGGAGAGGTTGTCTGTGCTCCGAGTACGGACGCCACGGAAAATAACGCGGCGCCGACAGCACGAAATGCTTTCGGGGTCATGCCTACCTTCAGAATTGGAATGAATAAGGGAATTCCCTTGAAGCGGCTTGCTCTTTCAGGAATACGAGGAAACTAGGCTGTGAGGAAAGCCACGGGTGGCGGGCGCACGCCATGGATGCGTGCGAACCCATCCCTGACACGGCGCGGAGAGACACGCAGGGTAAACCGCGACAGACGCGAAAAGAGGATGGCAAAGCCGATAAGAAGGAGGATCGTTAGTGATCCGCTATCCAGCAGAGCCGTCGTATCGTGTGCCAGATGCAGCAAGGGCATCTCGCTTCGCCGGACGACGTGCTCCAGCTCCGTGCCATTTTCCATTGCGACCAGATCGTCTGTCATGGAAATGACAGGAAACAACAGAAACAGCAGCAGGGCTAAGGCGACGAACGTGGTCCACGTGTGTTTCGTGTGACCATGTCTTGCTGCTCGCCTCCAGGCGAAGACCAGGGTGAGCGAGAGCGATAGCCACAGAAAATTGAGGAGAAACTCCACGTTCTATCAAGTATAGAGCATCGATCCGCTCGCCGGGAGATAGGGGCGGCTCTCTCCAAAGATGCGGAATTGACGAACAGGCAAACCACAACTCTGGCCTGCGGCGATGAGTGAGGTCTGCCTGTTCGGAAAATATGAAGAATGAGTTACATCGCCGGTGGATGGTGGGGATCGACTTTATTGCTGTTGACCTTCGGGGACGACTTTACGCCCGAAGGATTCACGGAGTCGCGGAGTTCCTTGGATGGCTTGAAGAAGGGAACTCGCTTTGCCGGCACATCGACCTTCTCCCCGGTTTTGGGGTTGCGTCCTGTGCGGGCGTTCCGCTGCCGCGTTCGAAAGCTGCCGAATCCGCGAATCTCAATTTTGTCACCGGTCTTGAGAGCACCGATGACGGATTCAAAAAGGGTATCGACGATTACTTCACCATCGCGACGTGTGAGGTCCCCGAGGGCGGTTACTTTGTCGACAAGATCAGCTTTGGTCATGAGCGGTCCTTTCAATCAGGGAGGGCCGAGCGGGCTAAGTCCAAAGTGCCGGCTTACTGGCTTGATTATAAATGGGATGCAACTCGAGCCCGAAAGGAAACCCGGATCAGTCTCAACAACGAGAATATTTTGAGGGACCTACGGCTCCAAAGGAGGGCCACCAGACCCGAGGGCCCGCGAAAAACAGGCCCTCCGGGCTAAGGGTTACTCTTTCGGTTCCCCACTAAAGGTTAGTCAACCTGCAGTTACTTCCACATGAAGTAGAAACCCGGGGCGCGGTTCAGCATCTGGCTAGGATTCGGGAACAGGTCCTCCCCGTTATCCGTCAGGATGGTAAACAGGCCACGCTTGTTCTTCGCCGGACGCACGATGGTGGGCTCTCCGGAGATTCCCACCTCGCGCGCGGTCTCCATCAGGGCTGTGCGGAAGCCTCCCGACCGGTCGATCAGTCCCAGGGAAAGCGACTGTTTACCGGTCCAGACCTGCCCGGTGGCCAGCGGTTTGATCTTGTCATCGGTCGTGTGCCGTCCCACAGCAACGTCATGGACGAACTGCGAGTACATATTGTCCACCAGCGACTGGAAGTAAGCCTGTTCCTTGGGAGTAAGTTCGCGGCTCGGATCGCCGGCGTCCTTCAGCTCTCCCGCCGTGATGGTGATGTTCTTCAATTTGGCCCACTTCAGCAGGTCGCCGTAGTTCATCCACTCCATGATGACCCCGATCGACCCCACCACCGAGGCGTCGTTGGCGTAGATGCGGTCGCATGCGCTCGCGATATAGTAGGCGCCGGAGGCTCCCACGCTCTCCACTGAGGCGATGATCTTCTTGTGCTTCTCCTGCCGCACGCGAAGCACCTCGTGATATATCTCCTGCGAGGCTGCCGCGCCGCCACCAGGGGAGTTGATATGCAGCAGGATAGCCTTCACCGAGGAGTCGTCGCCGAACTTGCGAAGCTGCGTATCGACCGCCTCTGCCGAAAGGATGACGCCTTCGACATCGATGACGGCGATCCGGTCGTTCCCGCCCAGTCCCAGCCCTCCGTCGCCTTCGCGGACCGAGCGCACCATGAACCAGAACATGCCGCTGATCGCCAGACAGATGACGGCGAATGACCCGCCGATGGTGAGGACATAGAACCACGGCGAGCGATGGACGCGCGGCGCTGGCCTGTAAACCGGGGGGACTGGTGCCTGCGGAAAGCTGGCATATCCGCCGAACTGCGGTGGCGGAGGTGGCGGAGGCGAAGGCGGCTGTTGTGCAAAATCGTCCGGCATGTTGTGGAGTTTAGCAGGGAGATTCATAACTCTGGCACTCTTCCATCTCCCGATTTATTCCTGGTTCAGGAAAGTCTTCGAATACCCCGGTCCGATCCCGCTGAATTTGAAACAGAAACGGGTTTTCAGACGTCCAATAGTTGCAGTATGATGAACGGCGTCGTCCTAGGAATCTTCGGATCCACTGTCGTCATGCAGGAGTCTCCCTCAGGAAGGTGGAACCGCGCCATGGCGCACCCTGAATTAAGTATCGTTGTCCCCGCTTATAACGAAGGCGCGCGTATCGAGCATGCGCTGGAGCGGATCCTCTCGTGCGTGGAGGAGCGGGGATGGAACGCCGAGGTTCTCGTCGTGGACGATGGCTCTACCGATAACACCGCGGCCATTGTGCAGAGCTGGATGGAAAGACATCCCCGGCTTCACCTGATCCAGAACCCCGGCAACCGGGGCAAGGGATATTCGGTCCGCAACGGTCTGCTGCAGGCCGCCGGCGAGATCGTCATGTTCACCGATGCGGATCTTTCGGCCCCCATGGAAGAGGCTGAGAGGCTTTTTGCCGCCATTCGCGAGGGCGCGGATGTGGCCATCGGCTCGCGCTGGCTCGACCGGGCACGCCAGACAATCCACCAGCCTCTCTATCGGCAGGTCTTCGGGCGGTGTTTCAACTGGATCACCCGCACCGTGATGGGACTTCCCTTTAGGGATACGCAGTGCGGATTCAAGGCATTCAAGCGCTCCGTAGCCCAGGTCATCTTCCGGCTGCAGACCATCGAGCGCTGGGGATTCGACCCGGAGATTCTCTTCATCGCCCAGAAGCTCGGCTATGAGATCCGCGAGGTTCCGGTTACCTGGGGGCACGACGAGCGCAGCCGTATCAGCTACCTGAGAGATGGCCTGAAGATGCTCGAGGAGATGGCCCGCATCCGCTCGAACTCGCTCGCCGGGCGCTACGATAAGGCCATCGCCGAGATGCGGGACACCACCGCGATGGTGACCAGACCGGTAAACCTCCCTCCCGTGGGGGTCCCGACAGATTCAAGTCCAGTAAAATAAATAGCTTAGCTAGATAAAAACAGGAAGAGCGCTCCGCTCTTCCTGTTTTTTTGTTCTCTTCGAAGGTTGCAATCGTCTGCACCGTTAATTTTTTCTGTACACTCGAATTCATCCACCCGCTGAGTTCTTCGGTTAGCGCCTCCGGCGCGTATGGCTGTCTATGGCTTTTTGCTCCATGCCTTGGGCATGGAGGACGTGTGTCGCTCTCTTTCTGTCTGTATTGCTTCTCTTGCAGGGCTTGCTGAATTTTTCCTTATTCGCCTTGAACGATAAGACGAGTTTGATAAGGAGCGGTATGCGTTCGAAGAGATCTCTTCGCAGGATTGGTTTGTCTCTAATCTGGATGGCCGGAGGCGTGGCCCTTACCGGATGTGGATCGGGCATGATGCCTGGCTCATCCCTGTTGTCAGGTGGATCGGTTCCCACCGGTTCCTCCCCGACGTCGACCCCCCCCGCGACCCCGACCGCCCCCACAACTACTCCTCCTCCCACGACCGGAGGAACTACGACTACACCTCCCACTACAACGCCACCAG
>Ga0193743_1001104_pt1 | contig 20557 bp, 29 predicted proteins | sample L2c2metaG_FD_143038 | JGI IMG/M metagenome (GOLD analysis project Ga0193743, IMG submission 143038) | Soil microbial communities from a riparian zone of the East river system, Colorado, United States - L2c2 | ecosystem: Environmental > Terrestrial > Soil > Riparian zone | place: USA: East River... | reverse complement strand
ACATGGATTCGATGAGTTTGGGTGCGAACTTATCGAATCCATGTGCATTGTTAGTTTGGCCAGCAAGCAGCGCCAAGGGAGGACCGGAGCCGCCCCAGTCGACCACTTCCAGTTTGACGTTGTTCTCGACGGTAACGAACTGAATCGTGTGTGGCGTTCGATCCCGACGCCACGATGAATCTTCCGTTGCGCGCCCCAACTCGAGGGGAAGCGCAGATGCCTGCGTCCAGGTTCCCTTGATCGAGGTCTTGTCATTTTTAACTGTTCCTTCGTATGCACCTCGAATCCGATCAAATACGAGCCAGAGGCTGGAACCTTGGAATGTGACGGAACTGGCTGCGATATCGTTAGAACCCCTCATCTGGCGTAAACTCTGTTGCACTCCAGCTGCCGTCGGCGGCTTTCGCGATGTTGATGACGACGCGGATCTCGGAGGTTCGAACCTTCAGCGTTCCCTGCCAATCGCCCGCGATGTCTTGAGCGCTCAGGACGCCCTGCAACAGCATCGCCACTGCCACTGTACCCTTCATCATTGATCACCTCTCATCGAGCTCTGCGCGCGTGACAAACAGAACGGATGCGCAGCCTGTGCTGATGAGATTGTACCTGTCGCGACGAACGATGTATTTACTGATGCGCGAGTCACTGCTCGATATGGAGATACCGGAGAAGCGATTCGGCGAACTGGCGCCACGAAAAATCTTGCCACCGCTCGCACTACTAAAGCGTAAATGAGCAATTCGCTTGTGGCGGTGTGAAATTTAAAATTGAAACGGTCCGCAAGGAACGACTGAAGCCTCTGTCGATGCGCGACGCGCTCCGCGGTGGGGTTTGCCGGGTCATCGTTCTCCGCTTTGGCGATAATGTCGAACTTGGCAGGGAGCAATCCATTCCGGCCCACCATTTAGTTGAAAATCGCGAAGCTTGTAAGCATTCGAAATCAAATTCCTTACACTGATCCCGTGTGCCAGGAATCCTCCACCGGGCGCAATTCGTAGGTCCATTCCATCGTTTCAGGAATGGCTCGGTTTGATCGACGCCATTTCAAAAGTAAGGTGCTTGGACAGGTCGGGCAATCGAGACTGAGCTTGCAAGGTGCCAGCGATACCTAGAACGAATGGAACTCCGACAACCAAGCACGACCAGTCAAGCGAAAGCCGAGCAGGCGGAGGCGCTCGGATTCAATGAGATCATTGATATGTCTTCGGAGAAGCTGGGTGACGGCGGGCGTCGTATCACTGACGGTTACGGCGCAGACATTGTGATCGACGGGATCGGCGGTGAAGTCTTGAGCGAGGCGCTCGGAGCGCTTGCGATGGACGGAAGCCTGACCGCGCTAGGTTGTTCGGCAAGCCGGAAAGCAACCATCGACGTCACAGATCTGATCTGGCGACGCGCCAGCATCAAGAGTTTCGTACTGTTCGCTCAGCCGCAGACAGCATGGGCTGACGCCTGGAACACTATCGTCCCTCTGCTTCAATCCGGCGCGATCAAACCGATCGTCGCTAAAACCTTTCCACTGGCCGAAGCGGCGGATGCTCTGCGTTACCTAGTTGAGGGCCGTCCCTTCGGCCGGGTCGTCCTCACATTTAACAAGCTTTGAAAGGAATGATCAATGAACTCGAAAACTCTGCTTTTGAAATATCTGGACTCGATTGGGTGAGCCGGACCATGCCGCAGCGCTGTTTGCGGAAGACGGTGAGGCCGTGTTGTCGTTTAAAAAGGTCGCCTATGCGGCGGCCTCTGATACTGGCGCCCGCCTGTTGTTCAAAGTCTGCCCTGCTGAATCAGGCGCGTCTGGATCGCCGAGATCCGCGCCTCGGCTTCACGCAGCGCACCGGCGCTTGTATGCACGGAGTGGGAGCCCAAGACAAGGTCGTGATCATGCGGGACAGCCGAGCCTACCACGAACTCCGCATCGGATTGGGCTTCGAATTCAATCGCAGCGCTCGATGGTCTGAAGGCCACCAACTCGCCCTGTTGCAACTCGTCCGGAACGAGAACGGAGCCGATCCCGACGGCGGTCCAGAGGACAGTGTGCCCGGCGTGCGGCTGATAACTCCAGCATTCTCCAGCTTTCAAACGCACGGCGAGGTAGTTCATTGGTGACGGAGCATTGATCGAACTTGTTGCGGTTCCGTAGCTGCCGAGGAGGACACGCGCCGGTCCATCGTGGGGAATAACCTCGGGTGCCAAATAGACGCTCTCCGATGGTCCCAGTTCGAGTTCGGGCGGCAAGGCAATCCAAAGCTGGAAGCCCCGTGTCCGTCCCGGTTCGCCGGCGCCGCCGCCGTGCCAGACGCCGCCGGCGGCTCGCATCCATTCGAGACCGCCAGCGGTCAACAATCCCGTCGCTCCGTTCGTGTCTTCATAGCGGACGCTGCCCTCCGCAATGTAGGTAAGTGTTGCGATGCCCGAATGTGGATGGAGCCCGAAACCAGGGAACGGTTTTCCTCGATTGTCGACGAGGTCAAGGAATACGAAGGGTTTTAAAAGACGGCCAAAGTCGGACGGCGACATCAGGCGTGTGACAGGCCCGTGACTCTGTCCACGGGTTCGCTTGGCGATTCTGGAAAGAGGACTTTGCCTCATGGCGGCTGCGGTCAAAGGATGAGTAGGTTTTGTCGCGGAATTTATGTCAGACATAGGTTGGTCTCTCTCAGTTCGGTTGTTAAGCTTTGCGGGCTGTCTTCAGTGCAGTCGTCCACCACAGCAAGTCGTCAATCATCGTCTGAGCTTGGGTCCCAAGCTCGGCGAGTCCTTTTTCCACGTCGCCGCCCTGGTAATGCGCCCAAAGGGTCGCAACGGGAATGTGGACGGACGAGCGAATCGGGGCGATCTGAACCTCTATCATGGTTTCGCGGAGCTGTTGGACGCCGCGCGCGCCCATGGCGCTGCCATAGCTTACGAATGCAGCCGCCTTGCGATTCCACTCCGGATAAACCCAGTCGATCGCATTTTTCAGGACTGCTGAAGGACCGTAGTTATATTCCGGGGTCACGAAAACGAACCCGTCCGATGCGGCTATTGCGGCAGTCCAGCGTTTGACAACCTCATTCTCGTAAGGCGCCCGGCCGGGCATCGCAGGCGTTAGAGCCTGATCAAAGAAGGGCATCGAAAAGTCGCGAAGATCGAGCAGCCGGGCTTGGATTCCGTCGCGCTTCTGGAGGTGCTGAAGAATCCACTCCGCCGGTTTTTCAGAAAACCGACTTTCACGCGTGCTACCGACGATTACAGAGATAGTGGTCATATATTGGCCCTTTGCTGGTAATGTTTATCCAAGGGCGAGCCCTTGTCTAGTCATATCTGATTTTGCAACGCAGCTGTCGATGCTGAAGCTGCCAGCCCCGAAGGCGGCGATCTGAAGCAGCCCGCCTGTGATCGAGATGTTCTTGAGAAAATGCGCCATCGCGTTTTGGTCAGCAAAGTTGCGGTGAAAACCGAGTGCCGCTGCGACGGTGAAAACCGCCATTACACTTGCGACTATTCGACTCTGATAGCCAAGAATAAGAAGAATTCCGCCGACGACTTCGATAACAATCGCGACGAGTAAGGCAAGGAGCGGAAACGGCAGACCCGCCCCAGCAATGATGCCCTGCATCATTGCTGGGGCGGCGATTTTGCCGAGTCCACTGATCAGGAAAAGCGCAGCGATGAGAATCCGGCCGACAGCGCCGATGTATGGAGTTTTGTTGAGCATGTTCAAATCCTTTCTAGTTCGGAATGATGGTCTAAAAATCGGAGGGCGCTCGCGGCTATTTGCCCACAGAAGCCACAGCCTGTTGAAACAAGGGCGCGCCGGCGCTCACGGCCGCAGCACTGACTTGGCGGGAGATCGAGTGGTCATCGCGCGCTAACGTCGATATGGACAAGGGTAGGCATGGAGAATCATCCTTTCGCTTCGGGTTGGGGTATCCGGCTGCTTGCATCTTGGCAAACCATTGGCTCTATGTCAATACTATCTATATCAATAGACTTGATGCATATACACTGGTGTTGGATTCAGAGACTCGAATGAAAAAAGACCCCTCAGAAGATGCAGATCACGTCCATGTCTGGCTTGTGCTCGGCAAGGCTTTCCACGCCATGACCAAGTTCACAATGGCCGGAATCCAGGAAAGCGGCCTGGGAGATTCAGATTTCCGGGTTCTGGAGGCGTTGCTTCATAAAGGTCCGCTTCCGGTGAACGTGATCGGCCCAAAGGTGTTTCTCACACCGGGGTCGATTAGCACCGCCGTGGATCGGCTTTTTAGCAAGGGTTTGGTCAGCCGCGAGGAGAATGCGGAAGATCGCCGAATCCGTTTGGTCGCCCTCACGGAGAGCGGAAAGGCTCTCATCCGTCCCATCTATCGAAAGCATGTTGAAGACGTCCGCCAAGTCTTTGCCGATTTCACTCCCTCGGAGTTCCGGCAACTGGAACGCCTGATGAAAAAGGCCGGCAGGCAGGCGGAGGCGCTTCACGCAGCTTCGGGCCGACAGGAAGAGGCCGACAAAAGCAAATCCTGATGCTCACGGTCTAGGGAAACTCGGAATGATCGAAAGCCCGGAGCATGGAGGCGGTCGCCCAATCTTCAATCAACGCGGCTACGAGGGCAGTTCCCGGAAACACCTTGGCGGCCCGCGCGAGTCTCGCGAATCTTTTGAACGCCGAGGAGAATCGCAAACCTTCCTTCGAGAATTACTATTCTTATTCAAGGGTCGATCTCCTTTATTGCTGCTTGCACCTTTGAGTGCGTTTGATCACCGTTAGCGTAATGCCATCCGTGATCGGGATCGACCGTCTCATCCCATCTTGGTGACCAGGGAAGATCTATCCAAAAGGTCACCGGGTCGCGGAGCCACTTCGACGGTTTGCCGACAAACCGTCACCATGGATTCGTAAACGCTAGGGCGCGGTTTGTTGGGCGGCGGTTCACGGGTGAAGCGCGCTCTCCATCAATCCGGAAATAGGGACAAGTTGAGGAAAGATTCAGGCGCCGGACTCAACGGCTCAATCAAATGCGGTCGTCATTGCGGACATTGCCGACACGCTGGCCTACGGGCCAGTAGTGCATGTTTTCGGGTGCGTAAGGGCGCAATAGATCAATAGGCGGACGCGCGGAATCGCCTGGTTCCAACCATGTTCGGTAGGCGCTACGGTCCGGAATGCACGGCATCCGGTCATGCAGCGTTTCCATTACTGAATTTGGGATCGTTGTCGTGATGGTGAAGCTTTCGATGGGAGTTCCATCTTTCGGCTTTCGACGGTGAAAGGCCAGGGCCTGATCTGGCTTTAACTGGATTGTTTCGCTGAAATCCTGTTCAGCTCCCCCGAAATCACTTTGGATGACGCGCACAGTGCCCCGGTGGATGAAAGCCTCGGCATAGTTTGGCTTGAGCTGGACCGCCTTACTAAAATCTTCCTCTGCGAGCTCTATGTCGCCTTTGCAGGCTCGCACCTGGCCACGGTTCATAAAGTCCGCGATCTCGCTCGGCTCCAGCCGTATCACCTCGCTAAAATCACGCTCCGCTGCTTCCAAGTCACCTTTAGCCAAGTGCGCAAAGCCACGTCCAAGGACGACACCAATATCCAATATCATCCGGATTCAGCCGGATTGCCTCGCTGAACCAACGCACTTTTTTATCACTGTCCACACAACAGCAGTCCTTCGCTCGATTCGGAATAAAGCAAAATAGGACGGTTTGTCACCGATTGCAAGAGACCAGAGCCGGGCGCTTAAGCAAACTGCGCCGCAAATGTGGCCGCTGAAACAATCCGCGTGCCTTCGTGGCGCACTAAGGACAGAAGGCCGCTCTTATCGCCTGTGACCAGGTAATCCGGTAATCCGCCTTGCCGGCCTCGATCGCCGCCAATAGAAAATCATCATCGGGGTCGGGAGAGCGTTTTACTATCGGCAAAGGATCGGCCATCACGGTCAGCGCCTTCAGCTCATTGACCAGGCGGCCGGCACGATGCGGGCGAATGCGCTCGGCCACGGCGGGCTTGCGCAAAGTGTTGCGAAGCTCATCGAGCTGCTTCTGGCAGGTGAGAAAGGTGAAAGCGCCATCGGTCCACGCCCGGTAAATCGTACCCTGCGTACCCGATTGAACCATTCAAAGCGGATATGAAAATATTGGTGTCCAGAATGACCCGCATTCAAGGCAGCTATTTCGCGTGCTCAGGATGGTTTTCAAGCGGACTTCCCGGACAGCGCCGTCAATGATCGCCTGCAGCTCATCCGGATCCGTATCGGCATTGCGCGCCTTAATGTCCTGAACGGTGCGATGAAACACCTGCGCCTGCACGGCTTCTTCGACGAATTTCGAAAGATCGCCCTTTTTCATGCCTTTCGATCCCAGGAAAGCAAGTAGGCTCAAATCGGTGTCTTTAGAGACTTTGATAGTCCAGCGAACAGCATCTTCCATTACAACACTCCAAAACCAACACATAAGCGGATAAGCGCTTATACGCCTATATCGCCAGAATAATGGGCTTTAAGGCAAGCAGTCAGATTACCCGCAGGATTCAAGTCGAGGACATCCCGCTTCGTGTCGGCGCGCAGGCTCCCCGGATGGCTCAATCGGATTCTTTTCAACATGAATAACGTGTATGAACGCCTCTGTCCGCTTGCGCATCAATTTGGCTGCACTATGATGTCATTATGAATCGGAAGGCAACCAATGGATCAGTGAAAAAACGACAGGCAGCGGCGCGCGTGCCTGTCACGGTTCGTTTGCCTGAACCGGTTATCCAGCAGATTGACCAGGCGCTCGAGATTCTGTCAGAACTGAGGTCGTTGGCTTTGAAAAACTTGTGCGGACGTATGCCGATTTGCCGGGATGTTAGGCAGCTTCGAACAGCGAGGCCAGTGCGAGCGCTCTGAAAACGAACTGGCACCGTTGTTTGGCCAGTGGTACGAACTCTTTTCTCTTGCGACGTGGCCGGAAAGAAGTGAGCCAAAACCCAACATCGGGTAGTATCGCTGCTTTATTCCGCGATGGTCTTGCTCAATCCAGCGGTTCAGGTACGCGTTACACCGATGTTTTACTTTTGGACCCAGCACTTCGCGAATGGCCCGCAGATAAGAGAAGTGCCCGTCGGTGGTGATCTGCAGTGGATCTATCTCGATAGCGAAGAGGGTGCCGCGAAAGAACCGTTGCGCGGCAGCCATATCTCTGGTGGCGCTGAGCATGGAGTCGACCAGATTGCCAGCCCGATCAATCGCGCGATACAAGTAGGACCACTTGCCTTTCACCTTTATATAGGTTTCATCCACGTACCATTGGCGGCCCACTTTCCCTTTACGCCTGCGACGCAACCGTTCGGCGAGCAGAGGCGCAAAGCGCGCCTCCCAGTCCCGCACTTGCTTCGTGGGTGAACTGGAAACCGCGTAGCAAAAACATCTCGGCCAGATTGCAGACTCAATTTGTAGCGCAGCCGGCACAGTACGATTTCGAACACAATATCGGTTTGGAAATTCAAGGAAGCTGAACGGAGTACCGGTTCGTTCATTTGATTTCCGGCCACAATCACCGCAACGAAATATCAAATAACCGAGGTCGGTCGTGCGTTTCAGCTTTTGCAGACGGTGAGACTGGCAATAAGGGCAGGTCATGGAGTAACGGCAGGCAACTCGGAATAGCCATCTTGCCATCCCTTTTCCCTTGGCCCCCAATTCTGACACTTTCTTCCGGAAGCGCTTTCTCGATTTACGGAGCACTTTCCGCTGGTTCAGATTGAGGTGCGGATTGATAAGAACGCGAGTCTGGTTCAGGATGTCGAGAATAAGCAGATTGACCTGGCTCTCACCGTCGGACACTCGGATCGCCCCACTGCCTACCAAATCGGTGAGTTGCCGTTGGTCTGGATCGCCGGGCAGCGGTTTCGTAGACGCAGTGAACAATCGCTGGCGCTGGTCGCCTTTGAGGCTCCCTGTTTGTTGCGGGACTGCATGTTGCAAGCACTAGATGAATCCGGTATCCCGTGGCGCATTGCCCTGGTTAGTCCCAGTTTGTCTGGCCTGTGGGCTGGCGCGAGTGCGGGTCTCGGAGTCACGGTCAGAGGAAACTTGGGACTTCCGGAACAATTGGATGCCGGAGTTAGACTATTTGACCTGCCCGAACTGGGTTCGCTGCCGGTCAACCTGCATTGCCGGCGAAATACAAGTTCTGCTGCCGTGGATCGACTCGCTGAGATTGTCGGTGAGTTAGCGATGAAAGTCATTCCGCATCCCAACCGTCGTCCACAAGTCAAGTTGGCGGACGTGAGAATGCGACCCGACCCACGATCATCGCAATGTTGATGAGTGCTGAGGCGCAGGAACTAGTCTACGTCAAGCGTTCGACAGTTGCGCGCGCGTTGCATTTCGGACGGCCAATTTATAAACAGGTATTCCAGTCTTTCCCCGCCGCGGCCACGGTATCCGTGGAATTGGATCGCCCTCAAGCCCTCACTGTGTGATGCAATTTGTATATACACGAAATGGAGTTCGAATGGGACGAAGAGAAAAACCGGTTGAACCAAGCGGAACACGACGGGATCTCCTTTGAACTGGCATCCCGTGTTCTCGAGGATGAGTGCTGATTAACTAACCAAAACAGCATCGATCCGGAGACCGGCGAACTTCGTTGGGACGCTAATAGGGCGTATCGGCGACTTCGCGGTCTAGTACGTTGTCCACGTTTACAGGGAGTACACCTATGGCAAGAAATCATCCATATCATCTCAGCCCGAGAAGCTGAAAAGAGTGAAGTCCGAAGATATCTGGAGCAAGCCGCTGACTGAGCAGGAACAGGAGACCTTGAAGTGCCACGCCGCCCGTCAGGCGACTGGCAATGACTCACACATCAACTTTGAGGGTATGCCGCCTCTGTCCACCGAGCAATTGGCCGGGATGACCCGGTTGAAGGGCCGCCAGAATAAGATCATGGTCAGCGTGCGTCTGGACCCTCGCGTCATCGAGTGGCTGAAGGGTAAAGGGGAAGGCTATCTAACGCGGATCAACGACATCTTGACGAACGTCATGGCGTTGGAAGCGCAGCACAGCGGTCGCCAAGGCGAGGAACCCCGCAAGACTTCAGCCGCCGGTGCTCTGTAACCAGCCCGAATGAAGAAGATATCCATACCGGGAATCGAAGCAAAAGTTAAGCATGAGATGGAAGCACTCAAGCCGAAGCTCGAATCCGAAATCCACACATCCGAGACCCGCGTCCTACAGCCCGAGATTTGGGCGGCCGCAACAGTTGGTAAGTTCTACCCGGCTATCAAGCGGCCTATTCGGGCCGCGGCCAGATGCCGAATTGATTGAGCGGAAATCGAGGCGCTCAAAATGAAGCCGGATTCCGAAGTGAATTTCTCAGACATCCCGCTTCAGGATGCAGTGATCCGAAGTGGCAGAAGGCTGTTGTAGGTAGGTTCTATCGACCGGTCAAGCAGCTATCGGCATTCGGCTTGACCAGCGGATCCGCGCAATTTCCTCAATGTGACGATATCCGTGTTTCTCGGTCTCAGCCGCATTACAAGATCAATAGAATATCGCCGTTCTATTTCGAGCTGCGCGCCCAAGTCTGCTTAGGGTTCTTAATATTCCTTGACGCGAATATTCCCGCTGTGGAATACTTGAGCCGTGCTCGAAACCTTCAGAGCTCTTGCCGAACCAAGTCGTCTGCAGATTGTCGAACTGCTGCTTCGTGAACCACTGCCGGTGGGAACGGTTGCCGCACGGCTTCGCATCAGACAACCGCAGGCGTCCAAGCATCTTCGGGCACTCAGCGACGCTGGACTGGTCGAAGTCCGTCCGGATTCACAACGCCGAATCTATGCCCTGCGGGCGCAACGCTTTCGCGAGATCGAGGTTTGGCTGGAACGCTATCGGAGCGCCCTTGAGGAGCAGTTCGAACGCTTGGATCGAGTGTTAGCAGAGTTGCAGGCGAGCAAGAAACCAGTCAAGGCGAAACCAAAGTCTGCGCGACGCCGACGATTGAGTCGCGGGAAACGACGATCATGAAAAACACTGGAAGTCTGGCAGTGAGCCTGCCAAGCGATTGCGAGATCGTTCTCACTCGCATATTCAGAGCACCCCGTCAATTGGTATACGACGCGTTCAGCAAACCGGAAATATTGAAACTGTGGTTTGGGCCCTGTGGATGGTCCCTCGTCACCTGCGACGTGGATGCCCGGGTAGGAGGCGGCTTCCGCTTTGTACTGCGCGGGCCCGGCGACCGCGAATTGGGAATGCGCGGGGTCTATTGCGAACTGTCACCACCCGACCGTTCCGTTCATGCAGAATCGTTCGACGACTTTCCCGGCGAGTCGCTCGTAACCACCGTCTTCACCGAGCGCGACGGCAAGACAACCATGGTTGCCACCATCCTCTACACGTCTAAGGAAGTGCGCGACGCCGTTATCAAATCAGGCATGGAGCACGGCGCTGCTGAGAGCTACGACAAGCTCGCCGATTTCCTCGCGACCGAAGGTTTCTCCGCTGCGACAGGATCTCACGTCCGATGAGTGCTCACGCTTTCCGGAATATCAGTTTCGCGTTGGCTGGTTTCGTCGTCCTCGCCTTAGGCGTCCGCCTTGCATTTGGCCGTCTCTTCAGCACAGGCGCGGCTCCTGCGGAGGCAGTTCAGAAAACGGCAACTTCAGAAGATGGAACGGTGATCGCATATGAGCAGGCCGGCTCCGGACCAGTCATCATTCTGCTCTCCTCCGCCCTCGCGGATCGAAACGGTGCGCGGCCGCTCGCAAGGCAACTCACATCCACTTTCACCGTCATCAACTACGACCGTCGAGGCAGAGGGAAGAGCACGAATACCGAACCCTACGCAGTCGAACGTGAAGTTGACGATTTGCAAGCTCTCGCCAATTCTGCGGGTGTGTCGGTCTTTCTTTTTGGCAATTCGTCCGGTGCGGCCCTTGCTCTGGATGCTGCCGCTCGCCTCGGCCCCAAAGTGACGAAACTATTTCTTTACGAACCACCGTTCATCGTGGACGGCAGTCGGCCGCCGATACCAGACACACTGATCCAGGAGATCAACGCTTCTCTCTCGGCCAACAAGCCGGATGAAGCGGTCTCACTCTTCTTCGGCAAGGGTATGGGAATTCCCGGCCCTGGCGTCAAGTTTATGCGGTGGATGCTGCCGGCATGGAGCGACATGACGAAGATCGCGCATACGGCACCTTATGACCTGATGGTTCTGGCGGGCACGCAATCGGGAAAGCCGCTCCCTGTCGATCGTTGGGCTCATGCTAGTTCCCCCACGCTCGTCGCCGTCGGATCAAAGGGGGAGCCTTTCTTTCACTCTGGGGCAAAGGCCCTTGCCGGCACATTGTCTGCTGCCCAATACCGATCGCTAGATGGTCTGGATCATTCCGCTGTCCTCCTGGCGCCGAAGGCGATCGCTGCCGCCATCCGGGAGTTCTTCGGGAATAGATAACAAAGCCGGACAAGCTATCTGTATTCCTTTCCTGAATTGCTCATGTAAGCACATCCGCTGGCTTGTGCTCGTTATGTAGGGTTCTCGTCCATTGAGAATGCCGACCGCCCGGCTCGCGGCCGGCCCTTCGAGCTCGAGGCCGAGCTCGCGAAAGAAATCAATCGTACCTCCGAGGTCATCGACGACGATTCCTACGTTGTCCATCCGTTTGAGCGCCATGTGTCCAGACTACAAGGTGTCGTCTAGTCTAACAATGGACTCTTTTTGCAACGCCGAAGCACGAGCGCGACGTGGAGCCCGAGAGATCGCTCCCAAATAGCGCTTACTCGGGGCGGATCATGGCGATCCGGAAACAATTCGAGGCTGCGCTTGATATGTAGCGATACCGGAAACTAGCCCGACCGCATCATGAGTGGGTTTTTGGACGGAATCCTTACCGCCGCCCGTAAAGGCGTAATGGAACATAAAAAAGACAACTCATTTACTTCTTTTTGGCTTCTTGTCCCTGCGTTCTCAGTGGCTTGCCGGTGAGTCACATAGCAGGTTTTTGTAGGTGTTTCTGATTCACATTCCAAGGATGGCGCAATGCGTCTCCGAAAAAACGGCAGCAGAGCGTTCGGTTTCGGCCCGAGTCAAGTTCGGGCAAAGCGTTTTGAGGACTTTTTACTTTCCGTCACGCAGCGGCGACCGCCTCCTCTTTGACCTCGTAGGCTGGCCACAATAAAAAAGCCCCGATCTTTCGACCGAGGCACATGTTCCCATCAGAGAATTGCTTCTTATTTGCGGCTCTTCTTCGCAGCCACGATCGGAACAGCTGCCGCCGCCGGTGCTTGAATGGGCTTCATTTGCGTCGCCTACATACCGGAGGGCGTCGGTGGAGTTTAGCTGGAAAGCGCCGGAAGGCGGTCTTCGCCTTACCGGCTTAATGGAAGGGTGCCCGCAACGGAGAGGCGATCAAACACTTGCGCAGCAACCGCGATAGCGGCGCGGAGCCACGCGCAGGAACAAGCATGCGAGCGGTGTTGAGGGACCTCGGGAGTGTAGGGCATTTCAAAGACGGCGCAGCCTTTCAAAAGACCGGGCACCGAGGACCGAAGATGTTCCGAATGCGGCGCGGTCGTCAAAATCGACGCGCATATTGAGCACGCGATGAAGGTTCAAACCCACCGGGTGAATGCGGCCCAGCATTCCACAGGACAAGTTCTTGAGTCGTGAGAAACCTTTCCTTCTCACCTACATCTCGCACTACCGTTGACGGGGGCCGAGTAAAAAAGTTTTTGCGGAATTCGAAAGATTTTGTGTCACGCAGGGCCTCTGTCGCGGCTTACAGGCTGGAGAGGGACTGATGAACAAACAAAGACGGTTTTGGCAGAGCACTAAAAAAAATAAGATGCGAATCTGCCAAAACGATTCGTGGTGGTCGGGAACCACCGAACCGACTTAGGAGCACCAGGCTACTCATCCTTCCGCTGTTCTTTTTTTTTGCCCCAGCGTGCTAAGGCAGCAGCTTTAGCAATAGATGAGCGCTCTTCTTTGGTGAGGGACTTGGCTCGCGCGGCGCCAGCAAGTTTGCCTCTCGCAGTCTTCTGTGCGGCCGTAGTTGAGGCATGAGCTCGTTGAGACATTGCATGGGTGATTTCATCGAAAATCGCCCGTTTCTCGGGGTCGCGCATGATTCTTGCTAGCTCGTCATTACCGGTAGTCAAGCGAGCATTCCGTCTCTTCTCATAGAGGTCAACCGCGTGCTCAACAATCGTCTCAACACTGTCCCCGGTCTCTCTTGATAGCTTCTGAATTTTCTTAAGAACCTTAACCGGTAGCGCGGTCAACAAGTTCTGCAGCGTGCCAGCAGTCAAATGATGCTCCTGCAAGCAAGCTACCAAAGCCATCGGTAGTATTTTGACACCTATTTACTTGATGTAGGGCAACAAGCATGATATCTTTTTATCCAGCCGGGCGACCGGCAATTCCAACCAAACCTTTCTGGAGGCTTCCATGATCCACCCTGACCTCGTTCGGAAAACGCAGCATTGGAACTTCTGTTGTCGCTGCGGGCACCGCCGATATCGTGCTGCAAAAGACCTTCATAAAAGATGCTGCGGCGCGCTCCCAGACGTGGGTTATCGCCGTGCGGTTCTTCCTCAACCCGGAGCAAGTAGAAGCGCAGAGCGCCGACAATCCGGACTATCAGAGCATCAACCCGCTCGGCTTGACGATTATCGAATTCATTACCCAACCGGGCGAATGCGGATTTGGCGGTGCAGAAATGAAGGGCATTCAGGATCTCATTCTGCCGTTCTTCCGGTCCATGGGCCTGGATACTTATCTACTCGATCCGGAAGTGTCGGAACTCATGATTAGCAACGGCCTGGTGTTTGTGGAGAAGGCCGGGAAGATTGAGGAGGTTGTGGGCATTCAGATTGATGAGCGGATGCTGCGCGCCGGCATCGAGATCATCGGGCAATCCATCGGCGACCAGATTGACGATTACCATAAGCCCTGGCTGGATTCCCGTTTGCCGGACGGCTCGCGCGTAGCCGCCACCTATCCGCCGATCTCGCCGCAGGGAGTTCTGCTGACGATTCGCAAGTTCCTGCGACACTTCACCACCGAGGAGCTGCTCGAGCGCGGCGCGCTTACGCGGGAAGCGTTGGGCCTGATTATTACGGCCGTGCACGCGCGGAAGAACATTCTGGTATCCGGCGGCACCTCCACAGGGAAAACCACGATGACCAACGCGTTTGTGCGGCATATTCCCGCGCATGAACGCATCGTGGTCATTGAAAAGCCGATGGAGATGAAGCTCGATCAGCGCAACAGCCCGCGGCTTGAGGCGTACCCGAAAGTGGAAGACCGGCCCGAGGTCACCGTTTCCCAGTTACTATCGCTGACGCTCCGCCACCGGCCCGACCGAATTATCGTAGGCGAGGTCAAAGACTCGGGAGCGGCTTACGGCTTGCTGCAGGCATGAACACCGGCCATGACGGCACGATTTCAACGATTCACTCGAATACGGCTTTCTCTGCCTTGAACCGCCTCGCCAGCTTAGCGATGCCGGGTTTCGGCAGTTTGGACCTCTCCCGGCAGGAGACGGCCGCCGCCATTGATCTGGTGATTGAGGTAGTCCGCAAGGATGGCTGGCGCGGTGTGAATTGTGTCCTGGAAGTGGGCGACTACGACGACCGCAGCCGCAAATTTGAAACCCGCGAAGTGTACCGCCGCCAGGCGGCATGAAGGAAGCATGGCCACCATGACCATCACCCGTCCGGAACGCGCCGACGATTACGCGGCATGGGAAAAGTATCACGTGGCGCAGGCCGATGCGATCGGCAGGCAGCAGCCAGCGGCGGATCTTCCAACTAGAATCGGCCACCTCCAGGGGGAGGTAGATCACCGCATTGAGGCGATTGGTTACGCGGAATTGGCCGCCAAGCAAGCCAGCCATCAATTGGCCGCAGAGGAATCACGCGGAATCGACGCTGGCAAACAAGGTGCAAGTAATTCAAAAAAGGAGACAGTGATGGCAGATGAGAACGTGAGCCGGGAACTTAAGCCGGCGGGTCAGTTGAGTGACAAGAAGATAGTGACGGAATCGCGCGATCTTCACGCCCGTTACGAAGTTTTATTGGAACAGTATCGGACGGCGCCGGCCAATCAGCGGCCCGAGATCCGCCAGGAGATAGAGCCATTAGTCGCACGCGAGCAGGAGATTCGCCAGGAAGCCCAAGGGCGCATGGCAGCGCAAGTAAGCCAGGATCGAGTTCCGGAGATCAGCTACAGCCGGTAGTTTGAACGCTACGCTCGGCCAATCGGACAACTGGTTGGCCAAGTGAAGTATTCAGATGCGATTGTCATTGAACTAATCGCAGTGAGCTATGGATTTGCATTGAAGATCCTCAAGGCTCTTGGCGGTGAGTAGAGAAGCGCCGGAAGGCAGTTCTTGCCTTACCGGCTTAATTGGTGAAGGCCCGCAGCGGAGAGTGGGTCAAGGATGCCGGTCACGGCACCGCGTAGCGGCGCAAAGCGTCCTTGATGCGCTCGTGAGCGTAGGGCTGCCAGGAAGGGTTAAGGGAAGGGCGGCACTAGAGCGCCTTCTCTTAGTTAAAGAAATGAGCGGAGCAACAAATATGAGTGAACAAACACCCGATCAGATTCGACAACAGACGGTCCCGGCGAAACATAACGGGCTGGTCTATGGGTTTCTCGGCGGCCTGCTCGGCGCTGTCGTATGGTTTGGCGGCTGGGCCTTACTTCATCAGGATCAAGTTCGCCGCTATCCGGAATACTGCTCACACGCCATCAAGGCGAGCATGGGCACCATCTCACTCTTTGGCTCGCAAAAGCACGAGGCGGGCATGAGTGCCGAGCAACTCCGCTATGCACTGCTCCGCTACGGAAACCGTGATCATGCGTACGACGCCGAGATCATCCGCCGCGGCTGGTATCCGAAAGGTGCCAGCCCCAAGTCTTGGGTTTTCTATTACGGCAATGTGAGGCCAATTTACTCCGAATCACCCGCCATGGTTTTCAAGTGGCCGACTTCCCTAACGCTGCTAACGTTTCTGGGCTGCCTGGCCGCCGGGGTAATGTCCGACTCTCGTTACCGGGCTGCAATCATCGCCGGCCTTCAGTTCGATGGGTCAATGGTGACCACGGTAGACGAATACAACAAAGAAGTTAAAGGCGACGGCATGCGGTACGCCGTGAAGGCCTGGAGGGATCGCTAAAAACATGAACACCTTAATGGAAAAGGCGATTAAGCGCGCCCGGGGCTTCTTCGTAAACCCTCGAAATGCTGCGCCTGCGTGCGGGAGGTGGACTTCCATTCGATTGCCGGAAGCGAAAGAAGCCTCCCATCAGTTCCGCATGGGTGATACCGGAACTGGTAAAACCGGCCTTACCTATCAGGACCTGCTAGACGCGGAAGCAAACGGTACTTGCTGCGTAGTGAGTGATGCGAAGGGCGGCGAAGCAATCGCACGGTTTTATAACCCGGAGCGCGGCGACGTCATTCTCAACCCGACCGATAATCGCTGCGCTTATTGGAACATCCGTAATGAAGGTCACGACCTCGCCACCTATAAGACCGTGATGACGTCGCTGTTTCCGCCGCCGGTGACGCGTAATCCGACCGCCGAGATCTTTAACCAGTGGACCGTGAGCCTGGGCGCTTACCTGTTGCAATTTCCAGAGTGCGATACCGAGATGCTGGGTTCATGGATTGCAAACTATCCGGAGATTGAGCGGCGCGTACAGGGAACCATTCACCAATACACGCTGCCGGCGAATAGCCCGAATCAGCGCGCCGGTGTGTTGGGTACGCTCGCCCTCGCGGGCGATCCGCTGTGGATGATGCCCAAGGCCAGCGAGGGCCGCCGCGAGTTCTGTATTCGCGAGTGGACGGAAAACCCGAAAGGTTGGGTCTTCATTTCCTCCGATTCAAATACGCGGGACGCGCTGCGCCCGCTCATTTCGATGTGGATGGATCTCTTCATCCTAGGGTTGCTATCGAGCCGTACCAAGAGGCGAACCAAGCTGGTTTACGACGAATTGCACACGCTTCAGACGCTCACCCGCTTGCATGACGGAATCACCATGCTGCGCTCCGCCGGTCACCAGATCATCGCCAGCATTCAGAACGAGGAGCAACTGAAGCACCTGTACGGTGATCAAACCCGCACTATCCTCAGCCAGGCGTACACGAATGGATATTCGCCACCAGTGATCCGGACTCTGCTGACATCCTGGAACGCATCGGCGGCAAACGCAAGTTGCTACGGCTGGAACAAACCCACAGCCATGGCACGACGTTCTTTGAGCGGGATCGCGATAGTTCTCGCATCGTGGAGGTTGTAGAGCCCGCCATAAACGCAACCCAGATCAAAGGCATGGGCGACCTGCACGCGTATTTTGTTCAGCGTGGTTTTAAGAACGGCCGCATGGTGATTGTTCCGGTAGAAATCCCATTCATCCACTTGCCCGAAAAGCATCCGTGTTTCGTGAAGCGCTTGATTCCACAGCGTGATTTCCAGCTTCCGCCTAATGTGGCTGAAGCAGCGAACGCCGCACCGCTCGTGATTTCCCCTGTTGACACCGCCGGCAGCATGCTCGTAAGCCTGAGTTAATCCGATGCTCACTATTAAAGCCATGGCTGGGGGCGAAACTTACGCTTCCCATCATCTTTCAAATAACGACTATTACTCGGTGGGCGAGACCATTACCGGCGAATGGGTCGGCCGCGGCGCGGAACTGCTCAAGCTGGAAGGCGGTGTGACCATGGAGCAGTTTGACGCCATCCGCCAGGGAATCGACCCTTCCACTGGTGAGTTTCTTCGCCAGCGGCAAGGGGCAGATAGGTTTGACGAAGAGGGCAAGCGAACCTCCACCGCGCGCAATCTCCACGATTTCACCGTATCGGCTCCTAAAGCGGTTTCAGTGCAAGCGCTCGAGGATCCCCGCCTGGTGGACGCGCATAAAGCGGCAGTGGCCGAGATGACGACAGAGATGGAGCGCCTGGCCGGCGCTTATGTCCGCAAAGATGGCGCGCGGGACACCCGCAACACTTCGAACCTGGTGATTGCCCGTTATGACCATGACAGCAGCCGCGAACTGGATCCACAACTGCACACCCACCTGGTGGCCGGTAATCTCACCTATGACGGCGCGGAAGTGTAAATGGAAAGCACTGGCTCCCTACGACATTTACCAGCAACGTGAATATCTAACTGAGGTGTATCGCAACGCCCTGGCGCGGGAAGTCACCCATCTCGGCTATCAAGTCGAGGATCACATGCAACACGGCAAAGATAACGGCTTTGGAATTGCCGGTATCAAAGAGGCCACGCTCGAAAAGTACAGCCAACGCAGCGCGCAACGGGATCAGGCAATTGCCGAATTCCTCCACGAGAACGGCCGCCTGCCTTCGAATAATGAAGTCGCCATCCTCGTGCGGGATACGCGGCCCGAGAAGCTGACGGCAATCACCACGGCAGAGGTCAAGGCCGGCCAGTTCGCCCGCCTGGATCCTGAGGAAGCGCAAACCCTTAAGCAACTGCGCCAAACCGCTTTGGAACGGGGCACTATCCGCGAACCCTCGGAGGCGGCGCCCTCACTCGCATATGCGCGGGAACACGTCTTTGAGCGCGTGTCTGTAGCCAAGGAATACGAAGTGCAGACGGAAGCCCTGCGCCATGGCCGTGGCCGCGTGGAATTACCGGAACTGAAGGCGGCGTTACTGGCCGAAGTGGCCAGCGGCGAGATGCTGACAGCCCGCCGCGAGGTCGCCACAAAGGACAGTTTGTTGCGCGAGCAGCGCATGGTGGCAACGATTAACGAGGGAATAGGCCAGCATCAACCGCTGGGCCGGGGCCGTGAATTCGTTCCTGCCGATCGGCTCAATGTAGAGCAGAAGGCGGCAGTTCAGGCCGTGCTCGAGTCGAAGGACCTGGCCATCAACCTACAGGGTGGGGCCGGTACTGGTAAGACGGCCACGCTGCAGGAGATGCACCGCGGCTCGCACGATGCGCGGCGCAGTGTGGTGGCCGTAGCGCCAACGGCTAGCGCGGTGGAAGAGTTGCAGAAAGTCGGTTTTCCACAGGCTATGACCATCTCCCGGTTGCTGGCGGACCCGAAACAGCAGCACGAATTAAAGGGCCAGGTCCTCATCGTGGATGAGGCGGGCATGGTCTCCAGCAAGGATATGGCGGCGCTGATCAATGTAGCCAAGAATCAGGGCTCCCGCATCGTTTTCAGTGGCGATACCGCCCAGATTAAGAGCATTTCCGAGGGGGACGCCTTGCGCATTCTGGAGCGCGAGTCCAATATACAGAGCGTTTCGCTGGTGAATGTGCAGCGGCAAAAAGCTAACGCCGAATACAAGGCGGCCGTGGAAACCCTGCGTATTCGCCCTTCGGATGGATTCGCCAAGCTCGAAGGGATGGGCGCCATCCGCGAAGTGGACTGGCGTTTGCGCGGGCGGGAAGTCAGCCATGCCTACCGCGAGGCTTCGGCTGTTCCCAATGTGAAGGGCGAGGCGCGCGAGGTCCTGGTGATCGCGGCCACTCATAACGAGATTATGAGCATCACACACGCCATCCGCACGGATCGGAAGGCCGCCGGCGAGATCACACAGGGCGAGCTATTCACCAATCACACGGCCTTGAACTGGACGGAAGCGCAGAAAAAGCAACTGAATAAATATCAGCCCGGCCAGGTCCTGGAGTTCCATAAAGCGGTGAAGGGCGTGGCCAAGAATGAGGCCCTGGAAGTGGTGAGTGCGGATAAATCCGGCGTTACTGCCCGCAAAGAGAACGGGGAATCGGTTCGCCTCACGACCAAACAGACCAAGGCTTTCGGCGTGTTCGAAAAGCAGGACATCGAGGTTTCCGCCGGCGACAAGCTGCTGCTAAAAGCCAACTGGCACGGCAAGGATTTCAAGGCCACAAACGGCGAGCTGGTGACCGTGGCACGCGTGGAGCAAGGTCGCATTCGGTTGGAAGACGACCGCCAACTGCCCGCCGAGTATCGGCAATTCTCCCACGGTTACGCAGTGACGGCCCATCGCAGCCAGGGTAAGACCGTTGATTTCGAGATCATTGCGGCCGAGCGGATGACGCAGGATCTGTTCTACGTTTCCGCCACGCGCGCCCGGGAAGGGCTGACCGTTGTAACCAGCGACAAAACGACCTTAATGGAATCCATCGGCGTATCCGGTGATCGCCAATCCGCCAGCGAACTGGCCAAGAATGCGGCGAAGCAAACCCCAGCCATGGCATTTGATGACGACGAATTATTCCGGGCCTATGAGGCGTTTCAGCAGCAGCGGCAAGCCCCTCAGCGGTCCATTCCACAACAGGAGATAGTTCACACACCCCATGTCAACCACAACCACAGTACCGGTCTCGGAATTGGTTTCTGAAGACTGGCAATTAGCCGAGCAGGACACCAAAAGGCCCACGGCTTTGGTTGTCCAACTGCGCCGCCGCGCGCACATCCTGCCCTACTTTCGGTTCGTTCATGCTGAGGGCGACGGCAACCAAGTGAAGATAGTTTTCGCCTCACACCGGGTCAGATCACCGGTCACGGCCTGGCGGCCCTGCTCGCGGCGCTCTCAACTCAGAGCCTGGTTCGCCTTGTCCAG
>Ga0193743_1001103_pt1 | contig 20564 bp, 12 predicted proteins | sample L2c2metaG_FD_143038 | JGI IMG/M metagenome (GOLD analysis project Ga0193743, IMG submission 143038) | Soil microbial communities from a riparian zone of the East river system, Colorado, United States - L2c2 | ecosystem: Environmental > Terrestrial > Soil > Riparian zone | place: USA: East River... | reverse complement strand
TAGTCATCCGGAAACGGGGCGCAGAACCCGCAAAAAGTCGAGTGGCGGTCAACGCTGGCGCAAAATCGGGTCGGAGGTCCTGCGGACGGGTGTCACAGAATCGGCGGCACGTAGGTTCGAACGACTAGTTGAGCAGGCCTTCCAATTTGCTGACCTCACGATTTCTCGTGCTCCTACTCCAGACTTTGGGGCCGACTTTGCGCCTGCTCCGCCAAAGTCAGGGACGGAACGGGATTCCGTTCCGTCCCTGCGAATATTCGCCAGATCTTTAGGAGCATTGGAAAGCCCCGAAGTGTGCGATGACCGCGCCATCTGGCACTGAACTATCTTTTACGAACACTTCAAACGAATTGCCGCCAGGTGGGATACGGAAGATTACGTGCCCATTCTGACTGGCGAGTTCTGCCATGCGCCGGATTGCAATGACGTCCTCGGGCTTCGCGGCAGTCGACAACACCAGCCGCTGCCCGGGGTAGATATCTTGGCTGAGCATGTTGTGCAGAGCCAAGATCGTAGGGTGTGCGGAATCCCAGGCATTTATTACGAACGCTTTCGGCTGAAGCGCTCGAACCCAGTCCGGGCCGCACGCATCCACGTATCCGTGGTGATCTGCCACCGCGACTTGGACCTTTCCGGCCGCCCGTGCAGTTGCGGTTTCAATATTTCCCCAGGGCCAGCGACCATCCCTCACTTCATGATCCTGATCTCCAGCGGAGAAATAGCTAAACTCGCCATACTGCAGACGTATGGCAAGCGAGCATTTGTTTTCGGTTGGATAGTCTTCTGGCTTCAGCTTTTCTAATGGAGGGAAGTGCGCTTTGGTTTCGCCGCCAACGCCTGTCCAGACGTTCCCGTTGGAAGCGAGATTGCGAACCTCGAAGTTTGGATAACGTTCCGGAGCGCGATTGAGCGTGATCTGTCCCTTTGAGCCCGCAACAAAACGCTCCGCAGTTCCACCACGGCCAGGCAAACTCTTGATGAACGCGTGGTAGTTCGCGAACTGCGGTCCCGGGATCGGAGAGGGATAAGCATAGTCGGGAAAGCAACGGTCGATGGCTTTCCGAATAGGGATAGTCTCCGCCACGTCCGTTACGCCGCCGAGCTGATACTGTCCAAACTGTGAGCGCGGAGAAATGTCATACCTTTCTGGCCAAATTGTTCCGAAGTGATCTTCATGGAAGTGTGTTAGTAGAAAATAATCGATTTCTTTACGACCAGCCTGAGAGAGCACATCCCCTGCATATTTGGCGATCCATTGACCAGGACGCAGGCTGGCGTCAGGGCGCGGGTCGATGAAGAATTTGTCAGCGCGTGGATCGAGACCCGAGATTATTGAACCGGCGTCAATCATCATTGTGGTCGCGTCCGGAAGGATAAGCAACGCGCAACTTCCTCTGCCTGTTGAGATGTGGTGGATGTAAAGATAGCCCGGCTCCCAAGGGGGCAGGGTCAAGTGTGCAGCGGTCTCCGATTGGCTTAGAAGTATAGGAGAGATCTGTGTCGCGATAAGCGAGGCGGCGGCTTTGCCGAGAAATGCTCGTCTGTTGAGTACCATCAATTCTTCACCTGATATTGGGAATGAGCGCGGCCAGCCCTGGAATGAGTTGGCCGCGCCTTGGTTAGCCTCGCCTTCGTTAGAAGCTGAGTTTTCCAGTGAATCGCAGGAGACGTGAATCAGCCGCACTGCCAAACGTGGATGTAATCTGACCAAAGTTGCTGTTGGAGGCATTGTTCGCCGGTACGGCAAAGTTGGGCGTATTCGTAGCGTTGAAGGCCTCGGCGCGTAGCTCGAAGTGGAACCGATCCGTAATTGGAAACAACCTCGATATGCCTAGATCCAAATCAGCCGCACCGGGTCCTCGCAATGAATTTCGGCTTGCGGTACCAAAGCTCGCTGTGGTGACCGGAGCGAATGCTGAGGTATCAAACCAAGTCGCGAATTTGCCGATTCCTTTCGGGTAAGCGACAGACGACTTAACCTGATTCGCTACTTGCGTGTTGAAAGGAGCGTTGAGAGAAGTGGCTGAGGCGATCGGTGTGAACGGAAGGCCAGTGTATTTCGACACAACTCCGTTGATCTTCCAGCCTCCGGCAATCGCACTCACCACACCCGGAGAATTTAGGAATGCGTGATCCTTACCGAAGGGTAACTCCGCTGTGAACCCGGCATCGAAAATGTGCGTTCGGTTGAAATCGCTGACGGCGCGATTGCGGGAGAAATACGGAATCGCATTGAACAGAGGCACACTGTCATCGTCCGTAGCTATGTCGATCGACTTGCTGTACGTGTAGGACGCGGTCAGCAAGACGCCGTGTTTGAACGGGTGCTTGAGGTTGAGCTGAAGCCCGTTGTAGTTCGCGGTGCTGGACGGAAGAATCGTTTGGGTTTCGGCTTTCCTCCCAAACGCTGTGTATAGAGGCTGACCAGCCGCGCCAAACCCCGGTGTTTGCCCTGCATTCGCTTCGAAGTAAACTGTCTGCCGAATTGTCCGCGTGAGCACATAGCTTGCCGTCAAATCGAATCCTGCAGGCAAAGTGCGTTCGATAGTGGCGTTCGCGGATTCCACGTAGCCACGTCGGAATGTTCCCGCAGGCAGGGTTTTGGTATAGGCAGTGAGAGGCAGCACTGCCGTTCCGTTCGTATCGATGACCGGAGCGACGGTTGCGTACCCCGGAATGCCCGTCGTAAAGTTGCCAGCGGCTACGTAGGAATTATTTGCATTGACCGTTTGGGCGATGGTGACCGGATATGGGTCTCGCATGGCACGCGTGAAGGGATAGGGGTCATTGCTAATGCCGTAGCCTGCGCGCAAGACAGTCTTGTCATTCAACCGATAGGAGATTCCTACACGCGGAGCAAATCCGAGTTTTCCGGAATCTGTACCTGCCCCATTTGGCTGTCCGTCGATACCGCCGAGGATGACATTATTGGTTGAGTAGTCGTAGCGCTGCATACCCGCCCCATCCCGGCTAAAGATGGGAAACAACTCCCATCGAATCCCATAATTCAGGGTCAGTTTCGGGGAGACCTGCCACTGGTCCTGGGCGTAGGTTCCGTACTGCCACTCGTTTCCGGTCATTGGATTGTCGAATTGATAGCTCTTGCCCAACGAGTCCGGCTGACCGAGGAGCAACTGTGCGAATGCGTTGGCCGAATTCGAGGACGCTCCTCCGTTCAGAGCGGTTACACCACCCGTGAAGGTGAAACCGCCACGAGGTCCGAATCCTCTCTGCGGTTGATACTCATTCATGCGGTTATTCAGCATTTGAAGGCCGAACCGAAGAGTATGCGAACCGATTGCCCAGCTGAGGTTTGCAACGTAGGTAAAGGTGAAATCGTTCTTCAGCTCGGGAGTATAGGCGTCCGGATTACCAAACGTCTCGAATCCTGTCACAGCGAACGAAGGGAGGCCAGCCTGGTTGGGATCAGTACCATAAGCACCGTTACGGTCGCTATTGGTGCCTGGAATTCCTAAAGTTGGTCCAAGATTGCGTTCAAAGTCCGACTCGTACCACTTCAGGCTGTTGCGGCCAATACCGAAGTTCGCATCGAAGAGGAGTTTCGGGGTCAACGTCCGTGTATATCCCACACCCCCGATGGTTACGCGGGTTTGGCTGAAACCCGAGCCGGAGTTGGCGCCTCCTGGGCTGAGGCCTGTGCCGCCACCAATACCCAATGTGCTCGGCGAGAATACATCCGCAGACATGTAGCTCAATTTGGCGAACATTGAGGACTTGGGATTGATCTGCCAGTTGACCTTTTCGTCGTAAGACATGCGATCAAGGCTGTAGGTCCCGGCTACGGAGTAGTTGCTGGCAGTACCGGGAAGATTCGGCAATGGGACTAGCGCCAGCAGTTTGGTAGAAGCTGAAGCGATTCTTGTACTGGGGATTACGTTTTGACCAGAATTCTGACTCGCAAAGGTCGCCCGACTTGTGCCATCTGCGTTACCAGTATTCGGATCGTAAAGCGTCGCCAGACCTGTAAAATCTCCAGCCCTCATCGCTGCTGTGGGCAGTGAGATGATCGTCGGGTAAAGTTGCCGCTGGGACAGGCCCTCGAACCCGGAAAAGAAAAAGAGCTTGTCACGAAGAATTGGCCCACCGATGTTTGCACCAAATTGATTGAGGATGTTCTTTGGGGCTGAGTTACCGGCCGGCGAAAAATATGTCTTGTTGTAGAAGTAGTTCCTAGCCGCCAAGGAGGAGTTAGTATTTTCCTCCCAGAGAGTACCGTGGAAAGCATTTGTCCCCGACTTGGTTAGAACCGAGACAACAGCGCCTCCTGCGAGGCCCTGCTCAGCGGTAAAGGCGTTCGTCACAACATCGACGGATTGGATGTCTTCCGTCGGAGGGTTGTAGAGCGTGTGGTGCGGCAAGTACACCTGTTGAATTGCCGCACCGTCCACTGAGGTGACATTGCCGTTGCGGGAAGAGCCATTGATATTCGTAGTCAGGGATCGGGACGGCGTGTCCATCACGGAGTTTTGGAATCGTGAAGGTGTTGCGCCGGGAAGCAGGCTGAGTAGGCTCTGATAATTGTTAAACCCACCGATCGGCATATTAGCCAATTGCGTGGCTGTCAGTTCTCCGTGAATAGTTGCGCTGTCGGTTTGCAATACAGTGGATGACGCGTCGACTTGGATCGTCTGATCGACTGCCGCGACGCTAAGGTGTTGGTCAGCACGCGCAATGATGTTCGCCCGGACGTCCAAGCCAGCCACAGCGACCGTGGCGAAACCTGGGGCGGAAATCTGGACGCGATAAATTCCCGGGGCCAAGTTTCGAATCTCATAGTCTCCGGCAGAGTTGGAACTCACGGTAGTCGACATGCCCGTTTGGGTATTCGTTGCGACGACTGTTGCGTTGGGGACGGTTTGTCTTGAGACATCTGTTACGTTGCCGACGATCGAGCCATACAGAGTCTGGCTGTATGCGACACCGACTGACAGCTGAAGCACTGCAATGGCCAAACTGAATCTTATGAACTGGTTAATGCGGATGTGCATGCGTCACCTCGTTTTGTTGGAGCAATTGCCCGGCCTCATGAAGAAACGAATGCACAGATCACATTCGTCGCTGAATCTTTTGGGGCGGGACAACCATCGCTGACTGTGGCGAGGGCTGCAAAGTGGGACAAGGGGTGGGGAACCTAAGGAAATTGGGGTGAGCGAAGTTCCTCCCCCCATATAACTCCTTTTATATGAATCGTTTGAATTTCTCGATTTGCTAAAAGAAAATTGCGTGAATAGGATTCTGAAGCATTCTTGAGGTCGCTGAAGTACGTCGCTGACGCAGTATCCTTATTACGGAAGCCACCATGCCAGTCCTGGATCAGACAAAATTGCGCGCGCAAGTTGAAAGGCTTGCTGCCAGCGCGGAGTTCGCACGGGCGGACCGCATGGTTCAGTTCCTGCGCTATGTCGTGGAAAAGACCCTGGAAGGCGACAGAATCGCCCTACGAGAACGCCAGATTGGAATTTCGGTGTTCGAGCGCCCTCTTGACTGGGACCCCAAGCTAGACAACATCGTTCGCAGTGAAGCGCGGCGCCTTCGTGACAAGTTGGAAGCGTATGCAGCAGGCAACGACCCCGATGAGACGGTCCGCATTACGATGCCCACAGGCGGATATGGTGTGCATTTCGAGGAGCTCGTTCTTGAGGTCGCCCTAGCTCAACACCCTACCGCATATCCGGTCGAACCACTTGCGATATACCCAGGACATCCTACCCCCGACGGTCCGATTCTCCCGCAACGTCCGAGCAGACATGCGGCTGGGAACCGAGTTCGGCTTTTGGTCGTCGGCGTCGTAGGCCTTCTGTCTGTTCTGTTCGCAGCCTTACACCACTGGTCGGGGGCGCGGAGCCGGGACGATGAATTTGAGATAGAGCCGTTCTCGTCGGAGGTAGGCCTACAGTTTAGTCCAGCTATTTCGCCCGACGATAAGACGATTGCCTTTGTTTGGAACGGCGGTGGGGATCAATTCGACATCTACAGCAAATCGATTGGTTCAGCGGAACTCCAACGGCTCACTCACGATTCTCTGCCGAGTATCCATCCGGCGTGGTCACCCGATGGAAAGCAATTGGCGTTTCTCCGCGAAGCTGGAAGTGAGCTTCCGCTCAGTCAAGCTGGAGGAGACGCTCAACTGATCGTGCTTGACACAGTCACGCATCGAGAGAGATTGATCCGCCGGATGCAAGATTCGCTCGGTCTGTGGGGCTCAAGTAATCCGTTCGCCGGCTGCCAGACGTTATCTTGGAGTCCACACGGTGATCAGATGATTTTGACCGATCCTTCAGGGGATGAACACGGGCTACTATCCATTTCGACTCTGACTGGAGAGCAGAAGACAATTTCCAGACCTGGTGGTTCGGATCAGGATTGCTACGCAAGGCTTTCTCCAGATGGCAGAACAATTGCTTTTGTCCGTTTGATTAGCCACGCTGTTGGATATCTGTATACCGCCGACCTCACCGGCGACCATCTGAATCAGTTGACGAGAGAAGTCAAAGATCTACGTGGTGTCGACTGGACGCCTGATGGATCGCATCTGGTCTTCGCTTCCAAGGAGCGAGGTGCTTATCAATTGCGGGTGATCTCAGTGCAAGGTGGCGAATCGCACCCCTTACCTGCGGCTACGGCATCAGCTACAGATCCCTCTGTCTCGCCGAACGGCAAGTTCGTTGTTTTCGTCGAGAATCGCGAGAACTGGAACATTTGGCGATTGGCTCTCACGGGCGACGGGATTGGTACACCACAGAGGTTTCTTGCATCAACGGGGCAAAATCATTCTCCGAGTTTTTCACCTGACGGACGCACCATTGCGTTTGTTTCAGATCGATCCGGTAGTCCCGAGATCTGGCTTTGTGATAGCGACGGCCAACATTTACGCCAGCTCACCCATTTTGGTGGGCCGTGGCTCGGGACTATACGCTGGTCGCCTGACAGCAGTTCCATCGTTTTCGACGCCCGCCCAAAGGGGCACGCTGCCATATATAGGATGGCCATCAATCAAGGAAAGCCAGAACTGGTGGTGGACCAACCACCGTTCGAGGTTAGGCGTCCGTCTTGGTCGCGCGACGGCAGATACATCTATTTCGATACAACACGTGGCGGAGCACCAGAGATTTGGAGACGCGATCTGAAAACCAATCAGGATCAAGTAATCGCGCCAGCCGGGTTCATGATTGGAATCGAGTCGCCCGACGGAAAGCGACTTTTTTACCAAGAGAACGAGCATCGCCATATCTGGGTCTCTGATCCAGATGGCAGTAGCCCGAGACAACTTTTGCAGGTTAGTCCCACGCCAGATTTAGACTGGACTCTCATAGGCACGTCGATCTACTTCGCCTCTTCGGCATCAACCGGAGGAACTGACATACTCGCGTTCGATCTCAGCGCTGACAAGTTGAGGAAACTTGGTCATCTGAATCAGAACCTGGCTCTTGGAACGCCTAGCTTGGTCATCAGTCCGGACGGACAGACTCTGCTTTACTCTGCCATCGACAACAGCCAGAGTGAGATCAAGCTACGCCGTGGTGCCCTGCCCCACTAGATAACTTGACCTAAGACTTTACTATCGGTGCCTCGCCGTCGATGTAGCGCTGGATCGTTTGGCCGACCTGATCCGTAGACAAGTCGACTCGAGCCTCAGCGCGACAGTTCCTTGAATCCTCGTCCGCTCAAGATCATGGGTACGCATCTTTCTGCTCGTGCTGTCCTGGTGTTGGCCTGTTTAGCGATCGCGATATGGAAGATGTAGGACTTCTTCCGCCCCGGCGTGAGCGCCTCAATGGAGGTCCTGAGAACGGAATTCTCATTCAGCAGGGTCTGGAGTTCCTCGGGAATGGCATACTCGGCTGGCCTCTTGAGTTCAACCTTCTTCCCGGCCTCCTCTATTGCGATGGCCTCGTAGAGGTAGTTTCTCAGGGTCGATTGCAACGCCGAGATCTGTTTGACCGAGGTAAATTTTATCCAACGCCCAGCCTGTGTGCTCTCCGATCTTCTCAAGAATGTGCACAGGGTCCTTGAGCGGTGCGCCTTTGAAGAAGAAGGAGAAAGCGCAAGATTCCTTAAGCGGGATGACAATCGCGACATTCTTCTTCAAGAAAGTGAAGCAGGCTTTGCTCCACTTGCGTTCCTCGACCAGGTCGCAGTCAAGCGCAATCTTACGCAGCTTATCCACTTCTTTCTGCCACTTCTTTGCATAGGGAACTTGCATCGCCACTTTCAATCCTAAGTCCAGAAATCGCGGTGTTTGCAACACACAGCTCACAGTTATATCCAACCACATTTCTAGATTCGACGGTCCTAAACACCCGCTTGCTCTTCTTGAGGAAAAAGGTGCAGGACTGCATCACGCCACCTTCGCCAGTTCTGCATCGGGCATCGTCTCGGCTGTGGACGGCTGCAATGCGGCGAGGATGACGGCGACTTCAGGGCCAATGCACTCATCGAGCGAAGATGTTCGATCGTGATCTTCTGTAGCCTTAGCGGGCTCGAACGTATGCATAATGACATCCAGCCCTGCCCGCAACGACTATGAACAATCGAAGGCTGCGCGGAGACGTTCATCCCAATGGACGACTTACTCATTTACTCAGTAGGCGAGAGCCGATCGACCTCCACCGGTCCAATCAAACCCGACGGGAGCAATGGATCGTTCGCTTTATATGTGCTGTTCGGAGCAAAGGCTACTTTCTTCATTCCGGGCTGCTGATCACCGATCAGCCGGTTTGGCCATAGATTTACAACCTTAATCGAAAGGGTATTCTCACCGGCTTTTACAGCGTCCGTGATGTCGATCCGGTAAGGTGGCTTCCAAGCAATGCCTTCTGTCTTGCCATTCACGGCGACCTCAGCCATCTCGTGAACCTTGCCAAGATTGAGTTCGATGTGAGCGTCCGAAGTCAATGCCAATGCTGGAATATCTATCTTCTTGGTATAGGTTGCGACACCGGAAAAGTACTTGATACCGGGATTTGAATTGTTGCTCCAGTCGCTTAGCTCGCTGAACTCAGCTGAGTTGGGAGCTCCGCGTCCAGGCTGGAATTCCACCTGCCAGGGGCCGCCGACATTCGTGATGGTAGTGCGGATGGGAGCTGCGATTTCGCGAGACGTGGCGTTTTCGTGCTGGCGGAAGACAACGAAGAATGCTTCCCGCGACTCCATGCGGAGAGGGACTGTCGTGACACCATCGTGGATGGAGTAGGAAGCTGGCTGAACCGTCCCGGTGTCAGCCATCCAGAACTCCGGAGCCCTGCCCGTTACGCGAAAGTCTGCGGTGGTGTAGGCCACGTGATCGGCACGATTGTTGACAAAGTAGATGTCGGTATCGCCGTCACGGCGATGGGTAAACTGCACCACCGAGTCCTGGTCCGGCTTGATGTATTTGAAATCAGGCTGGATCATCTCCGAACCCAGCACCTCACCCAGATTCATCGTGCGGTAGACCTTCCCCAGTCCAACCTTCTGCTGAACGGCGCTCTTCGACCAAAGCTCACGTTGCGCAGCTTTCCACGCAACCACGTTGTCTGACATGCTGGGTGAGTCCGTCGGCGGCAGACCTACAACAATTGCTCCTGCTTTTACGAGGCTTCGAATTTTATTAAGTACCGTAAGAGTCATCCGGTTGCTGGTGCCTCCCAGGTACAACACGCGATACTGCATGCCGGACTTCGTAACCAACTTTCCACCCTGGACCGAAAACTCATTCAGGAGCGATTCACTGTTCACGAAATCGTAGTTATAACCCTCCGTGATCTGTGGCGCGCGAGCATGGTTGATGCCCGTTGCCGAACTCTCTTCGCCGTAAAAATAGGCAACGTCTATCACGGCTCTGCCCTGCTGGAGCAGGAAGCAACTGCGGGCGATGTAATCGGTCCACGCGCGAGCCTGCTCGGCCCACGTCTCAAGTCGGTTGAACCACATGCCGTACTGTCCAAGCGCAAGTCCCGGAGCTTCATCGTTCGGCTGATGCACGGAGACATGGAGCGTAAACTGGTTGATGCCGCCGAGGAACTCTTCGTCGGCCACCGGCTTGATATCCCACGGGCCATAGGCATACGGGATACCGGTGGATGTAATGGATTCCGCCGTCGCCAGCTTCTTACCGTAGATGTTTGCGACGGAGGCAGTATCACGGAGATCGGCGAAGTAACCTTGCTGCTGACGATCCACCGTCGGCAGCCAAAACTCGCCCATGGGATAGTCCGAGCGAGTCTTCATCTCCATAGCATCGCCGATGGTTGCCCTGCGTCCGGCCATCGCCTCTGCCACGTAACCCATGCCACGCGCATGCAGGCTATCTCGTACCTGGTCGAAGTTCGACGTGATCACGAGATTTGCAATGGTGCGCCGGAAGTCCCAGAGAAAGCGGTCGGTCGCCACACTGGATTGCACGATACGACCAGTGAGCGCAGGCAGCCATGGTGTCGGATCATAGCCGCGCAGCCGCCTGAAATCGTCAAGGATCCCATCCGTCCAGTTCTGAAATCCGGCTTCCCAGCTATCGGTTGCAACGTTGTTGACACCATGCTGTCCCATCATTCCCTGGGAAGCGTTCTCGTACTGCTTGAGATAGTCGTCCATGAAGGTCTTGGTGGTGCCCTTCTTCAGCTTGTCCACCTCATACCCGGTTGCTTCCAGGGGCGCGGGGCCATTGGTCTGCCCTGTCAACGAATAGCCCATGCGCGCAACAATCCAGTTACCGGCAGGCGGGGTCCAGTCCAGCATTCCGTCTTCATGCATCTTGCCCGTCAGATCAATGACGTCACTCTTCCGTATGACCCTCGTCGCATCTGCCTGTGGCGTGGGTACGGCATAGTAGTCGGCCACCGCAGCAAAGCCGTCCTGTTCCTCGGATCGGTTAACCGGCGTCGACGTGTGAAGCCGGAAGCGTGCGAGCTTGATCGTATCGGTAGTCGCCATGGGGATCTGATAGCGGAAGTAGCGTCCGGTAACCGGAGCAAAAGCATATGTCCGCTGGTACAGATTGCCGCGTGGCATATCGATGACCCGGTGGAAGTGCTGGCCATCATTGCTTACTTCAAGTGTTTGGGGCGAGATCGCATCTTCCGTGAAGGCACGGAGAACACCACGGGTTGCAACCGTAACTCCGCGCACCGTCTGCGGCGAATCGAATGCGATCTGCACCCAGGAGACCCTGCCTGCTGTTCCCGGCAGATCGACGGTTCTGTCATAGCTGCCATGAATGAGATCGGCGTAGGTTATGCTTCCGCCGCTCGCCGTTACCGTGGGATGAGTCTGTTCGAGGGTGCTTTCACCCGCCAGGGCACGGAACGCGATAACAACCTGGTCCTTGTACAGCCTCGGTAAAGTCGGAATCGGGCGATCGGGCCGCATATCGCGCGGCTGATCCTGGAAAGGGCCGTTGACCTGCGGTGGCTTCGGCAGCATGCCGCTGAACGGTTGACCACCTTCCACGCGGGTCTCCGTCCACACCAGCTTCTTCATTGCATCCGTGGATTTTACCCACGGGCCGCCGGTCTGGCTCCAGCCCGGCGCAGCGCCGATGGTAACCGTCATGCCAAGCCGATCCGTCACCTCAAGCGAATGATGGAATGCATCCTTCCATGCCGGCTGCATGTAGATCAGGCGGTTCTTCACAACGGTCGGCGTAGTCACAGCCACGTCGAAGGTTTCAACGCCACCGATACCTGCGCGGTGCATCCACTCCAGATCCTTGGTCAGACCCTCATTGGTGATGTTACCGTTCTGCCAGTACCAATACACGCGCGGCCGAGCGATGTTTGGCGGATTCTTGAAGCCATCCACGAGGGTGCTCTGCGCCGCAACGGGCAGGGCCGAAGAAATCGCCAATACCGCCAGCACTCCGACCGGCCATATCTTCGAAAACATAGAGATCCTCAAGCTTGCAATAAAGTTCGCGATGAGTATGTGTGCTGCCAAGCCGCAAACCGGCTCCATGAGTTCCAGCCGATGGGTGGTGTCGCAGCAAGCAGCACTGGTGGTTTCCCCTGTGACAGAGCGAGAGTCGACAGAGTAGCGAGGGAAACAACCGCACAGAGGCCTGAGCGCATAGATTTCCTCCTAGTGAATAAACGTGGTGGGCAGGTCGGGACGTGCCGATTTCCCTTTGAAATGTTCCAGCTTGAGGCCAGACACATGCTCCGCTTCAAGCGCGCAACTGAATGAGTCGCTATGGTGAAGGCCCCATGTTGCGCTACAGTTTCGAAGCACCGCACCCTGAACGTTCCGAAGAAAGTACGCAGGCGTATCGTGTTTTTCCAATCCACCAGGCTCATGCATCGGATCGTCTACTCGCGTGGGCCGGTTGTCAAACATTCCGCCTGGATATTGTGTCCAGCGATCAATCTTCACCGAGCAATCTTCCAGCAGTACATTCTTGACCGGCATCTCCGGATGAGCATCGATGCGGAAGCTGTTCTCCGCCACCCCGTGAACGTTCTTGAATCGTATATTGCTCAGCGTTCCAGTCTTGCCGTTCGGCGTTCGAGGCCAAACCGTCACCGACACTGCTTCACCCCAGCCCCACCAGCGAGCAGCGTGATGTTGCGCAAGAAAGTCGATATCGCGAAATTCGACGTCTTCGATGTTGCCGGGCTGCCGATGAGTGATCGTCGGGCCACGGCCTCCGGACACGATGCGGCAACGCTCGAAGAGAATTTTCGAGATGTCCCCGAACGTTTCCGTGCCGATCTTGATGCCACTATCGCGGCAGACAATGGAGCAATCGCGCACGGTGATGTTGTGCATCACTCCATGGTCTTCACCGGTCTGCTCACTGGTCTTAAGGACAATGCCATCGTCCGCGCAAACAATATCGCAGTTCTTGATCTCCATATCGCGGCAACGGTCCGGGTCCATCGCATCGCAGTTTGGAACATCGAGATAGTTGCGAACCTTAATACCGTCAACGAGGACGTGCTCGCAGCCAAGCGTGTGCAGACCCCACTCCGGCGAGTGACCGAAGGAGATGCCGGAGATCTCGAGGCCGGTGCAGGCGATGAGATGGAACATTTTTGGCCTAAAGGAAAGCGGCTCCCAGCGTTCGTGCACGGGAGAGTAGATCCCCATGAACTTCATGCCCTGTCCGTCGACGTGTCCGGTGCCGGTGACACGCACATTGCTGGCCCCGTCGGCGTTAATGATCCCGTTATTCCTCTTGAAGGCATAATGCTCCTTTTCTGGGCTTGCAAGAAGGACTGCGTCATCCGCGAGATGGAAGTCGACGTTACTTTTCAACATGAGCGCCCCGACCAAGAAACGTTTGCCGCCTGGCACAATCACACGACCTCCGCCAGCAGCTGATACCCGGTCGATGGCCTGCTGAATCGCGGATGTATCCAGCGTTATGCCATCGCCGACAGCACCAAGAAACAACACGTTGATCTCGCTGCCCGGCATCGATTGCGGAAACGATGGCATCCAGTTGAGGCCGGCGAGAGAGAGTGAGCTGAAGATGAAAGATCTGCGCGTGGCCATAGGCCTCCTGATACTTTAGTCGATACGCTAGGGTTTGAGCTCTAGCAAGATACAACTGTGAGGAGGCAACGTCACGTTGATAGAGTCCGAGCGCCCGCGATCTTCATTCGACCATAATTCCCTGCTGCTGTAGCTTACAGAGGGCAAGTTGTAGAACGCATAGGTGCGGGCGATCGTCTTGTCCCGATCGTTCAGGTTGAAGAGAGCAAGATAGCGAACGCCATTCTTGCCAGAGGCCGTCCACGCAACCGTATTCCCTTCGCGCGCCACCTGGCGCTGGTCATGCGCATACTGATTGACATCGAGAACATCACGGTTCGTGAGGAGACTTGTGGTCCAGTCATCGAGCTTGGTGAGATTGGCACCGACGATAAGAGGCGAACGCATGATGGACCAGAGCGTGACCGTCATTCTCTGTTCGGCTTGGGTCAAGCGTGTCTGACGCGCTTCGCCATCACCCGGCTCCGGTCCGAGATAACCGAGGGGAAGCATATCGGCATCGGGCCATGTACCAGCATGAGCGTAGGGAGACCATTCCGCGGCAAGCTCAAACTGATCGTACACACTGCGCGGTGCGTGCCTTGTATTCTTCCAGAAATCCCAGAGATCATCAGAGATGCGCCACATCTGCGCATAGGGGACGAGTTCCTGCGCAATGCCGGGCGAAGCAGGGCCAGGAGAGAGACTAAGTACGATGGGGCGTCCCGTCTTCACAATGGCCTTATGGATCATGCGAATCTCGGCCGGTTTGTAGGGGTGATCTGAGATGCAGTCAACCTTGATAAAGTCGACACCCCAGCCGGCGTACTGAGCGAGGAGAGAGTCGTACCAGGCCTGACCGGCCGGTGTATCGCGTACTCCCCAGTTGGTGGGGTCCCATGGACACGGATCGCTCGTGTCAGCGGCATCGCGGGCATGAAAGTGGCTGTTGGCCACCTGCAGGTTTTGCTTTACGGCCTCGCGCGGGATGCCGCGCACGACGTGTATACCAAACTGTAGCCCCTGAGCGTGGACATATTCGCCGAGCGCGCGAAATCCCTGGTTCTTGCCATCGATGATGGCGGAAGGAAAACGCTCAGGCACGGGGTTATAGCGGCCATTTGTATCGACCTCGTAGACAACCTTTTCGGGCGTCTTGAGGTCGATAGGATTTTTGAGGAACCATCCTTCATCGATGACCGCATACTGCCAACCGAAGGGCTTCAACGTCTTCGCAAGAACACTCACATTGTCGCGAAACTGTGGTTCGGTAATGGTGAGGCCATAAGCGTCCCAGCTATTCCAGCCCATCGGAGGACGAGGGGCAAGTTCGACCTGCTCTTCACTTGGAGCCTGTGCAAGGGAAGAAACGACACCCCCCAAAAGCAATGTCGATATAAGAGCAATCCGAAAACGCAACAAGACCTCCTCGTGTTTCAAGTGCAGCAATACTGGGAAAGGTAACCAGCGCGCGCCAAACTGTGCCCACATTGGATAGAGGAGAAGGGTTAGAAGGTGACCTTTGCGGCAATCTGAAGCAGACGAGCATCGTTGGCGGTTGCTGTAATGCGACCGAAGGTCGAGCTCGAGCTGATTGCCGTGTTGGGGTTGGCGTAGTTGGGGTGGTTGAGTGCGTTGAAGGCTTCTCCCCGGATCTCGAGCTGCGAACGCTCAAAGAGCGGAAAATGCTTGCTGATGGCCACATCGACGTTGGCGAAGCCTGGTCCGCGCGCCTGTAGCGGAGCCGCGTTGCCGAAGGTACCAAGTGCCTGCAAGACATATGCCGAGGTGTTGATCCACAACGGCTTGACACCAGCAGCCGGGAACAGATTCTTCGAATAAAGGCTCTGTCCCTGGACGAGGTTCGGACGATCCTGGCCAATTGCCGTGAGCGAACGATCCGTGCCGTCGGTCACCGTGTAGGGCATTCCAGTGCGATAGGTGATCAACGGACTCACCTGCCATGCACCGAGGGTGTAGTTCAGGGAGCGCTGGTGAAACTTCGGTGTCGTTGCAACGCCGGAGATGGTGAGGTTGTGCGTTGTGTCGAAGTTGCAGTTGCCATACTCGGCGGCATGGTTGTTCGGATCCTGCGCGGGCGGCGTGTTGTCACCCGTGTAGTTCATGTTCGACAGGCAGTGCGACCAGGTATAGTTCATCAGCATCGAGAAGTTATTCGCAAAGCGGTGGTTGACCGTCGCGATGATGCCGTTGAAGTTCGCCATGCCGTAGTCAGCCGTGCCGCTGAAGGCGCCATAGCGAGTCCCGGCCGTCGTGTTGCTTGCAATCGCCGCACGGTAGAGGATGTAACGCTGCGAGGTGTTATTCGTCGTGGCCGCAGCACCCGTAGGGGTTGGTGCGGGCGTCGCATAGTTGTATGGCTGGAAGCCCCAGAGATGAATGGTGCTCGTACCGATGTAGCTCAACGAAGCGAGCCAGTTGGCCGAGATCTGATTCTGGTAGCTGAGATTGTATTGGTGCATGTAGGTTCTACGAAGGTTGCTTGGGTAGTAGCCGGTTGAGACGTTGGTTGCAGGGAACGCGGCGGTGCTGGGAGCCGGGTATTGCGTGGGGTACGGGTTGCCACCCGTAATCTTCTTCCATGGATTATCGAAGGACTTCACGGCGTCCGTCTGGTTGGTGGAGTTGTCGACCGTGAAGGACTGCGCGGAGGCGTTCGGCGAGTTACCTGGGAAGCCCGAATCGTAGTAAAGCTCAGGCGCCTCGAAGGTTAGCGTGTACGAACCGCGAAGGCTGGACTTTCCGTTGCCCTGCGGGTCGAAGGCAAAGCCGATCCTAGGCGAGAAGTTCGTGAAGCGGGAGTTGATAAAGCCTGGCTTCACGCCCTTGTCGCCGTAGAAGACAATCCCAGCTGGAGCATTCGGATAGACACTCGAGACGGTGTTGGAGGCGAAGGCCGTAGGGCTGAACTCACCACCAATATTGTTCTTCTCGTACTCCGGGAACCACGGCTCCCAGCGAAGACCTGCATTGATGGTCAGCTTCTTGGTGGCGTGCCAGGTGTCCTGCACGTAGTAGCCAAAGTAGTTGTAGCGGAGATGTGCCGCAGCGCCCGGACCAAAACCCTGCGCGAAGGTATTGGGTGCTCCGAGAAGAAGATCGGAGAGTCCAAGACCGGAGTACGAACCATTGAAGGTGAACTGACCGTTCTCCGTGTTGAGGCCGGCGAGATTCAACTGCTCGTGAATGTAGTCGAAGCCAAGCTGTATGAAGTGGTTTCCCTTCTGAATGGAGACGTCGTCAGCCACCTGGTAGTGGTTGGTTACGTAATGAGTTGGAGCGCAGCTTCCACAAGAGGCCGTGAAGGCTCCGCTGACGTTCAGATAGATATAGTTTGGGACCGAAGAGTAGACGTTCGAGCCGAGGGCAGCGGGCGAGATGAGATCACCCGGCGCGCCGCGAGCGATGGCAAGCCGCGTGACGGTTCCGCGGAGCGCGTTGGTGATGCTCGGCGAAATGACGAAGTTGTCGCCAAGCGTGAGGTACTTGCCGCGATCCTTCAGGCCAGGGTTGATGGCATTCAGCAGGTTGCCGTTGAAGATCGCCTTCTGGTAATAGTTCGTCATGAAGTAGCGCGCGAAGACGTTATGGCGCGAGCTGAGGGTATAGTCGAGACGGCCGATCCACTGGTTCTCATCCTGCGGCGCAGGAACAGAGTAGGAGACGAGACCGGCGGCGTTCTGCGTCTGCGCGGTGGGCAGGTACTTCATCAGAGCCACGGCCGCCGGGCTGAAGAGCGCGGTATTGATCGTAGCCGTGCAGGCTGTCGCGTTGTAGTTGAAACCCGCCGACGCGAGCAGTGTGGGGCAGGTATTCGTGGCACTCAGACCACGCTGGTACTGGAGATAGGGGGTGAAGTTGCCTGAGAGCATCGCAGCCGTCGGCACGAAGGACGATGTGCTGGCGGGAGCGATGCGCAATGCCGTGTGCTGGTAGCCACCGAAGAAGAAGAGCTTGTCGTGGATAATCGGTCCACCAAAGTATCCGCCGAACTGGTTGCGCTTCAGATCTGTGTAGCCGTTGATGCGGTTGTTCGCGTTCGCGTAGCTGTTGCGGAGGAACTCGAAGATTCCACCGTGCCACTGGTTGCTCCCAGACTTGGTGACGATGTTGACGGCGGCGCTGGGGTGGACGCCGTACTGGGCCGACATTCCCGTGGTCTGGACGCTGAACTCCTGCAGTGCATCCGGAAACGGAAACGGCATGTTCACATTCGAGAACGAGTCGTTGTGGTCCCCGCCATCGAGCAGGTAGTTGATCTGGTTCCCTTGGCCGCCTGCGACGGCGATGTTTAGCGAACCGCCGATGGCGCTCGTTCCGGTACTCCCGTAACTCTTGGTGCTGGTCATGTTGCCGTTGACCGTCGGTGCGGAAGCTCCAGAGAGAAGTACCAGATTGGCGGCGTTGCGACCATTGAGCGGCAGGTCGACCACGCGGCTCTGATCGACCACGGTCGAAATCGAGGTGTCGTCGGTCTGGACCTGGGCTGTAGTTCCGTTCACCGTAATGGTGGTCTCGGCGGACCCCGCCGTGAGGGGCGCATCCACCTCGGCGTCGTTCGAGACCTCGAGGACGATGCCGGTGCGGCTATAGGACTGGAAGCCAGCGGCCGTCACCTTTACCGTGTAGGCACCTACGGGAAGATTAGACAGCACATAACTGCCGGTGTCGGTTGTGACAGCCGTGGCTGTCGCGCCGGAAGCGGTCTGGGTGACGACTACATACGCGCCGCTGACGACGGCACCGGTATTGTCGGTCACCGTACCGTGCATCTTGGCCGACGAGACGGCCTGTGCGAACAAGACGTGCGCTGGGAGAAGCGCGAGTGAGCACGCGAGCGCGATCCCCGCCTTCGAAAGGATTCGCCCGGCGTGCAGGAGTAAATGGTTCAGTTTAGTTTTCATATCGCCTCCAAGAGTTTTGCTTCGACAGGAAACGTTTGCCCGCCATGTATGCCTGTCACCCGAATCATTCGTTGAACTCGGGCTTGCTGCTGTGCTTCTCGAAACACGTCGCCATATCCGTGGGAGTGTAAGTAGTGCAAACCCTGTGCCGTCAAAGTTCCCTGAACGGCATCGGATGTCTTGTAGGCGCGCCCGTTCAGATCAATGTTGATCTTTCGGTCTTGCCGAGAAATGGAATTGAGATCGCGCAATCCGGACGATTCCTTCGATGGAAAACCGGCTGATGGAATCCGTGACAACTCGGCAACGACCGCAGACATGTTTTTCCAGCCCACGAAGCTTCCATGCTGGCGGACGGAGGCCGCAAGTGAATTTACGGTGAGGGTACGAAGCTCTCACGCCTACGGCGCTGAATTGTCATGTCTTGTGGGGAGGCGATCCCGATGGATCTGGCCGCCGGCTCGGATTCCTCGCAGACCGACTCCCGCGAAAGCGTCAGTTTCAAGGGTGAACGCCAGGCTCGGTCATGGAATGTGGCATTTTCCGGACTTTAGCGACAAAAGAGCGCTCGTTTAGACCGTGAGAACTCCAGTTCTCACGGTGAAAGTGGGGTGCTGCGAGGACCTCCGCCAGAATGGTATGCTTTTGTATTGCTGGAGCCGGATGGAAACCACTGAAATCAATCCGCCTGAGACCGCTTTTCATCCATCCAAGTCGGAGTGGGAGAGACTGCTGAACCGGGTCGTGGAGAGTGCGCCGTTTCGGCGCTCCTCTCGGCTACGCGAATTCCTTATCTATGTCGGGAACGAAGTGATCCTGAATGGAGCGGAAGACCTTCACGAACAACAGATCGGTATAGCCGTTTTCGGACGCTTACCCTTGTATGACACCTCGCAGGACAACATCGTGCGTGTCAACGCGATGGAGTTGCGTAAGAGAATAGACCTCTACTTCGCGAACGAAGGACAGAACGAGCCTCTCGTTTTTGAAATTCCTCGCGGCAGCTATGTTCCCGTCTTCCGCCCACGTCGATTGAATTTGTTAGATCAACCTCTTGAGAAGGGGCCCCTTGTCGAGGAGACCGCTGCCCCATTGAGTCAGGAAACTCCTCCGCCAGTCACCGCGCCAGGCTGGTTGATGACTCGGGTTTTTCGCAATCCCCTTCCAATCTTTCTTCTCATAGTCATTGTCTGTCTAACGGCGTGGCTGATTACCGATATGCGGCGCAATCAGCAGACCCAGATGAGCCTTCATAAATGGCAGAGCGGGCCGGCGCTTCGTGCCTTCTGGGGCAATTTCTTCGGGCACAGGCTTGCCCCTGAGATCGTTCTCGCAGATACGTCGTTCGGAATCGCCCAAGACGTCCTCCATAAACAACTTTCTCTGGGAGAGTATCTCGACTACAGCTATCGTTCGACCCAGTCACCTGAACCGTTGTCGAACGATGCGCGCCAACAACAACAACAGGATCTTGCTGTTATCTTCAATCGCAACTCCGGGAGTATCGGAGACTTTCGCGTCGCGCGCAGAATCACGGAACTCGAGACGGGGGACTATGGCACCCGGCTTTTATTCGCTCGAGAATACGCCGGTCATCGGCTACGTTGGAGCAATACAATCTTCGTCGGCAGTAGCAGATCGAACCCCTGGGTTGAACTCTTTGAGGATCGGATGGCATACCACCTCAAACAATCACAAGACTCTACGCCATTCGTGGTCACTGTCGACAAACCTACCGGCGACGAACAAGCTCAGTACACGGTATCGTCCGATCCCCGCAGTAGAACGGCCTACTGCGTGATCATTTTCCTCCCAAATCCGACAAACACTGGCAATACGCTTATCTTGGCTGGAACCGATTCGCAAGCGACCGAAGCCGGCGGAGACTTCCTGACCAGCGAGGAAAATTTAGAGAGGCTGCAGGTGCTCCTGCATCAAAAAACCTTCCCTTACTTCCAGATTCTATTGCGAATTTCAAGCTCCAATGGAACGCCTCTCGGATCCGAAATCATCTCCTATCGCATCGAAAACAAGTAGTGACTGTCCGCATTGATCGGCTGGTTCGATTGTGCCTCTTCGGTTCGTCTGCGCGACCCAGTAATCATCGTGAACGCTTTGGGGCGCCGACGGCCCATTGTCGGCAAAACGAGCTTGACTAAAGAGCATTCG
>Ga0193743_1001102_pt1 | contig 20565 bp, 15 predicted proteins | sample L2c2metaG_FD_143038 | JGI IMG/M metagenome (GOLD analysis project Ga0193743, IMG submission 143038) | Soil microbial communities from a riparian zone of the East river system, Colorado, United States - L2c2 | ecosystem: Environmental > Terrestrial > Soil > Riparian zone | place: USA: East River... | reverse complement strand
TATGAGGGTCATAGGCCGCCAGGAAGCCGTTAACACCATACTCACCGCCGCCGGGTCCGATGATCACTTTGTCCTTCACGATGAGAGGCGCGGCGCTGACAGAATAACCGGCTTCCGGCTTTCCCAGGGGAGTGTTCCAGAGCAGGCGGCCGTCGCGGGCATCGAGAGCGATCAGATTGCCGTCGATTGTGCCCATAAACAGCGTGCTACCCAGAATGGCCAAACCGCGATTGACACGCCCGCAGCACATGCGCGCAGTGGGCGACGGAGCATAGGCGTAGGTCCAGAAGACCCGTCCTGTGGCGGCGTCCAACGCAACTACGACATTTGGCGGCTGCACCGTATACATCACGCCGTCCACAATCAGCGGCGTGGCTTCATACTTGCCGGGCGCCTCGGCTGGGGATTGAGTCTGGAGCACCCACTGCAGTTCCAGATTCTTCACATTCGCAGTGTTGATTTGCGAGAGAAGACTGTAGCGCTGGCTGGCCATTGTGCCCGAATAAGTCAGCCAATTCTGAGGTTCCGCGGCGGCGTGCAGGAGACGGTCGAAGGAAACCTGCTGGGGCGTGCCGCCGCCACTCATCGAAGTGGCATGGCCTTTCAATGTAACCAGGTAGCTGACGACATCGGACCGCTCCTGACCGGATAGCTTTTCTTTATAACCCGGCATGGCGGAAGTCTTCATGACATCGAAGGAACGGAGGTCCGTTTTCCTCAGAGAAATGAGCTTCCCGGTTCCGTCCAGAAGCTGCAGCGTGTCTGTATCCTGGTTCAGAAACCGGCCGAGAAGGACGGTCCCCTCCTGGCGCACTGCTTGAATGGAGCGGTTGTCGACGCGAATTTCGGCGCTTGGATCGACCAGGGATTTTTCAAGCAATGCGGAACGGCGGGAGACGCCGATTTCGCTGAGGTCCGGGCCGAGAAAGGAACCGTTTTCGTTCACACGGTGGCAACTGAGGCACTCGCCCTTGCCTTCAAAGATGGCTTTCCCCCGCGCGGCATCGCCTGGAATGGAAGACGTCCGCGCGCGTGAGGCGGTAGCCGCCGTGCTTGCCATGGAGCGGAGGTAGGCCACGATGGAGCCCACGTCCCCTTCTGAAAAATTGCCGGGAGGCATGGGCGTCCCGGGGATGCCTTTCGTGATAATGCCGATCAAATCGTCATCGCTGGTCCCGTGGCGGAACTTGCCGCTGCCCAGATTGATTCCAGGGACGGAATCGCCGTCAGGCCCGTGGCAGCGCGCGCAATTGGAAAAGAATATCTGCTCGCCACGCTCGATCTGAGCAGACGAGTACCCGTGCCCTTCCTGGGCGGCTAACGGTGCGGCGACTGCCATCAGCAACAAGGCCGGCAAGCTCATGCGACACATCTTTTTTGTCTCGCAATCAGCCTATACCAATTGGATTAGCCGCACTCAAAGCGCAGGATCGCCCGGCCCAGGTGAATTTCGTCACCCGTCTCGAGCGCGGTCCCGCGCGCGCCGCGATGTACGGGCTGGCTGAGACCATTGCGCACGATCCAGATGCCGCAGTTGGAGTTGCCTTTATAGACGCGGTCATTGAAGAGCCGGTGTTCGTGTGTTTTAGGGGAACGGATGATGTGGGCGTGTTGGCGAGATACGCTGCGGCCGATTTCGTCCTCTTCGGTGAACGCCAGATCATTGCGCCGGGAGGGTCCGATGGAGGAACTAACTTCAGCGGTGCGCCCGATGTTGATGCGGGCTTTGTCGAGCGGAAATTCTGTGGCATTGGCGGTTCCAGACAGTAACACCAAGCGGGCCGTCGGGGGAGCTGCCGGCTGGTTTTCCTCAGTGACCGCGTCCGCAGTCACGGCGGCGACGATTTCAGTAATGACCGAGAGCCAGTCCTGCCCGGCGGCGGGGAGAGTGGACGTGGTCGAAATTTCAACGCTGAGTTCCTGAGGGAAGCGGTAGTTTGCCCGGGCAAAACTGGCGCGCAGTTCCTCAGTGAAATAAGAAGCCAGAAAGCCGCTGCGGAAAACGGAGGCTTGGTCTTCCGGCACGCCGAGCAAATTGATGCGGACCAGGTTGTACGGGAAAACAATCCTGCCGCTGGCGCGATGGCTTTTGGCTCTGACGGCGTCGAGGACCGCGATGCGAATTTCGGCGAGTTCCGGCGCGTCCTTCGATATTTTGCGACTGCCGAAAGGCGCTTCGAAGATGGCGCGCCCGAGTCTTTCGATTACGTTTGAAACAGCCATAGATTACCTCTGGTTGGGATCTGCCGCAGTGAGCAGGTTCAGTTGCTGGGCCGCTTCCACTAGTTCACGAGCGATGGGCGCGGCGAATTTTGCGCCATAGCCGCCATGCTCGACAACTATCGAAAAGGCCAGCCGCTGTTCCGGTGCGGCGTCATAGGGAGCAAAGCCGGCGAACCAGGAATGCGGGTCGCCTTTATCCAGTTGGGCGGTTCCGGTTTTGCCGGCCACACTGACGTTGATGCCGGCCATGGCGGCGCGCGCGGTCCCATTGGTGACTACCGAACGCATAGCCTTCGCCAAAAATTCGGCGGAACCAGGTTCGAGAATCGGATGCAGCAGCGATGCGTGAGAGTTACTGGCGTCGAAGACCCAGCGGCCGGTGGGCATCTCGCCGTTGTTGGCGATGGTGGCGGCGACACGCGCCATCTTGAACGGCGTGGAAACGACAGTGCCTTGCCCATAGGCTGCGAACGGCAGCATGTTTTTGACCTCAGCGACGCTGCCGGTTGGGATGCCGAGCATTTCAGCGGTGTCGTGCAGCGCTCGCGAACCAACCGCAAAAACGCCGAGCTGCGCGAAATAGGCGTTGCAGGAAACGGTAATGGCGCCGGCAAGGTTTAAGGAGCCATGGGCGGGGTCGCCGATGTCATCGCGAATGGGCCGGCGCCAACCGGGAATGATCGCGCCAACGCGGCCGTCGCCCAAGCCACGGCAGGAATAGGTATTCTCCGTCGCGCGCGGGTTGAGGCGCAAGGCAGCAATGGCGGTGACCAGCTTGAAGGTGGAGCCGGGCGGATATTGGCCGTAACGAGCGCGGTCGAGCAGTTGGTCAGGCGTGGCGGGACCGGTGAGCTCTGGCGCCGGGAAGCTGACCAGGGCCAATACATCACCGGTACGGGAATTCATGACGACGAGCGCGCCCTTCTTACCGGAGGGTTCAAGATTGCCGCGCAGGATCTGATTCGCTTTCAGTTGGAGGCGAATATCGATGGTGGAATGGACGCTGCGGTCGCGGTTGAGCAAGGCTTGCAGCAGCGGGTTATTGTGTTGATGGCGATAGCGCACTACGGGCGCGAGCTCGCGGTAATCGGTGTAACCTTGCAGTTGCGCATTCGAATCGTGCTCAATCAATGACGAGTTAGTGGCGTGGAATTTTTCGCCAGTGCGTAAGTCACCGAGTAAGTGAGCGGTAGCAGGACCGAACGGATAGAAGCGATTGTCCAGGCGCGACAACGAATCGAGAGAAATGCCCAGGCGCTGGTACTGGCTGCGGCGCTTTTCCAGTGCGTCCCAATCGCTGGTGGCCAGAAGGACTCCATTGCGATCGTAAATATCGCCGCGCGGGATGGTTGCGGCCAGCAGGTTCAGGCGCGGATTATGCTGAGGACGTTTGACTCCATCTTGCGTATAAACGGACGCATCTTTGGCAAGCAACTCCTGGTCATGCAGGACTTCGACATAAGTGGCGCGGAGCATGAGCAGGAAAGCGCAGGCCGCCATGACGCAACCGGTGACACGCACGGGAGTTCGGAAGGCGGGTTCCAGCGTGCCGCTTTCCGGATGCACCGATTGATTTGAGATGCCGAGCAGCACGGCGAAGATGACAAAGTTGGCCAGCATGGCAGTGTTGCCCGAGCTCAAGAAAGGGGAGACAACACCGGAGAGAGGAATGGCCCCGAGAGCGCCGCCGGAGATGAAGAGCATTTCTACCGCTACAAGAGAGCCCAGGCCGAGGGCCAGGAAAGTGGCGTATTCATCCGGAGCGCGGAGTGCGATGCGAAAAGCGCGCTGGACCAACAATACGAAGAGGACGCCGATGCTGAGGACACCGGGCAGACCCCACTCTTCGGCAAGGGAAGACAGAACCAGATCCGTATGGCCGGCGGGGATGACGATGGGGTCACCCCATCCGGGTCCCGAGCCCCAAGGGCCTCCGGTGGCAAAGGCCCATAGAGAATGAGCGAGTTGGTCTCCGCCGTGAACATCGTTATTCCAGGGCGAGAGCCACATGGAGACGCGGTCCACGACGGTGTGGGGCGCACCGAAGTGATAGCCGATGACGACGCCTGCGATGAGCGAGAACAGACCAGCTAACGCGAGTCCGGAACGACCTCGCGCGATGCCAAAAAGAAGCAGGAAGACAAAGCCCATTACCAACGCGGGGCCCATGTCTTTCAATATGAAAAAGACTGTCAAGCCGCAGGCGACGCCGCACATTACCGGCAAAGCGTGACTGAAACGGGGGAGTTTGAGCCTGCGCAGCCATTGGGGAACGAGTGTCTTCTGATGCAGGTCGCGCAGGTGTTCCCAGTTTTGCGCAAAGTAACCGGCCAGGAAGAAGATCAGCAGGATCTTGATGACCTCGACGGGTTGGAAGGGCCCGAGATTGACCTTGGCGTCGCTGCCAGTGGGGCCGGAGCCCAGGCCCAATAAGGCAATGAACAAGGCGAATGCGGCCAGCAGCGGCGTATAGACCCAGCTTGAAAACACGCGGTGATGAAAGGCTTTGAAGAGCGGGAGCAAGAGCAAAGCGCAACCGAGCAGGACGCCCCAGGCAAATTTTTTGAATTCGAGCGTGTCACGCAGTGGATCACGCAGGCTGACCATGAGGATCAAGCCCATGCCGGTGAGGAGCTGAAGCGCGGGAAGAATGGCGGGGTCACCACGAAAGCGCCGCCAGCGCCACAGGAAGTGGACTGCCCAAAAGCCCGCGAGGTACAGCAGGCTCCAAAGGACGAACTCGCGCATGAATTCCTGCGGCGTGCGGACGGTGACCAGGGGCTTGAATTTACCCAGAGGCAGAAGAGGCAGGCTGGCGGGGGCGTTTTTGCCGCCGTTGGTTTCCTTCTCCCAAAGCGAGCGGGCGCGGGGGTCCGCTTCCGCATCGGAGGGACGCAAGCGGAGCCGCGCGAAAGCTCCTACATTGGGAAGCGGGCGGTGTTGCTGCAGGAAGTCCCAGGTCCGCTCAGTAATGTAGGCGCGGTTTGCCGGGTCGTTGAAGACTTGGAGGACATTGCTCAACTGCGCGGGAGTTTGGGCGCTGTTGAGGTTCAGTATATGACCGCTGTTTGCATCTTGAGCCCAGTCTTGTGTCTTGGCGGTGTAAACAAGAGCGAGGCCCCAAGCCACCAGGAGAGAGGCCGGCAGCAGGAAGAAGAATTCGCGGCGGCGTTCGGGTGAGGCAGCTCCGCGTTCGAAACCGGGGCGGGCAGCGGCGGCGGGTGATTCCCAACTCCTAGTGACGGCCATGGCTATGTCCTCCTTCGTGCTGCAATCACCACAACTGCCACCAATGGGTTCGTTTCGCGGGGCGCTTGACGGATTTACCTTTGGCCGGCTCCGGGGGCGCCGGCGAATCTTGTTGGATGGTTGCTTCGAGGTCGTTTTGCTGGCTGCGATCGCGATAGAGCTGTTCGAGGCTGGCGCTCACGTTGGAGAAGCCGACCAGCGGTTCGTACAGCTTGCGCGCGTTTTCCGTGTCGGCGCGGGACATCTGGAGCCATTTCCCGGCTTCGTCCAGATTCTTGCCAGCCGCTTGGCGGGCGCGGCCCAGTTCCCATTCTGAACGGTAAAGATAGCCGTCGGCTTGTTGAGCGGTCTCGCGGGGACCGCCCTGGAAGCCCAGGCGCTGCGCTTGTTGAGACTCGGCCATGGCCTCCCCAATATTGTGGAAGGCGTACACATAGACGCGCGCCAGACCGAGATGCGGATCAGGCGCGCGCGGCAGATAGGATGCCGCCTGGCGAAAGTTATCGATGCTGAGCGCGGCTTTGGGCAGCCGGGGGTTTTGCACCAGGTTGAGATAACCTTCGCAGAGCGCCAGTTTCCCTTTGGCTTTGTTGTCCGCCGCATCGATCTGCAGCGCGTATTGCAGGCAGAGGCGCGCGCGGGCCCAGTCGAAATCATTGAGATGGCTGTCGGAGCTGGTGCGGTAGCTGTCGATGACGTTGTCGGCGGCGGAGAGCAGGTTCGCGCGAAAGGCCCCCTTCGAGGCGGAGACGGGAGAGAACACTCCCAGAAAAGCGGTGCGGCGTTTCAGATCCTGATACAGGCTCCAATCGGACGCCACGATCTGGGCCGGTTCATGCGCGTAATCGCGGGAAGAGCGCAGCGGCGACAGCGCGGAGTACAGGCGATAGTAATAGCCGAGCGGCATGAACAGCAGCAGACCGGCCAGCAGGCCAGCCAGGAGGGCGATAGCCAAGTTGCCCGTCTGGTTGCCGACGAAACGGACATGGATGGGCGCACGCGCGGGGGCGGGCTTGGCTTTGGCTGCTTGCGACGCCGCGGAGAGACGGGTCTCGGCTCCGCTGCGGCGTCCGTTAACCGGATTTACCGTGACGGTCTTTGTGACTGCGTTTGGCGCGGACACATTTGTAGCCACCAGGCGCGTTTCGATGGGCTCGGCTTTGGCGGGGATGGCCAAGCCGGGCATGAACACCTGTTTCTCAATGGTGGCATTGGCGTCCCATTTGGGAGCGTGTTCGGTTTCGGCGGCGGTAGGGCGGCCTTCGAGGAAGGCGCGCAGATCGTTTTCAAAGGCCTCAGCCGATTTGTACCGGCACCCAATGTCCGCCGCGAGGGCCTTGCCGCCAATGGCTTTGAGCGGGTTGGGGCAATCTTCCGGCAAGGCGCGGGGCGGCCGCTTGGATTGAATCAGGTTTTCGAGTTGACGGGTATCCTGCGCCTGGTACGGCGGGCTGCCGGAGAGCATTTCGAACAGGCTGACGCCGACGGCCCAGAGATCGGCATGCACGTCTACCTGCGCTTTGCTCAGGCGTTCGGGAGAGCAATAACTGGGGCTGCCCAGATTGTGGCGCGTGAGGTGATGGGTGGAGGTGATGACTTTGGCGATACCGAAATCGAGCAGCTTCAGATCGTCTTTCAAGCCGATTTGGACGTTGGACGGCTTGATATCGCCATGGACGACAGCGATCTTGCGGCCGTTGACATCCGAGAAGAAGGAATGCAATGTGCGGAGCTGGCTGCAGATTTCGGCCGCGTAACGGGCGGCGCGCCGGGGATCGAAGCGGCGGTCCGTCTGCAAAATTTCAGCGAGGGTCCGGCCTTCGAAATATTCCATGGCGACGAAGAAGGAATTGTTCTGTTCGCCGAATTCATACACTTCGAGGATGCGCGGATCGAGGTGGTGCAACTGCCTTTGGATTTGCGCGCCGCGCGTTTCCGCTTCAATGACTATACGCGTGAGCTCATCCCGCGAATGCTCGATGCGCTTCAGGACGACGCGCTGATTGGTCCAGGTATCGCGGGCAAGATACACGTCGGTCAAGCTGCGGCTGAGCTTGCGAATGATCTCATACTTTCCGAATTTTTCCGCCGGCGGAGCTAGAGATTCGCTGGGTTGCATCAGGCTCCAAGCTTCTTTTTCTTAACCGGCGGCGCGGGCGCGATCATGTTATCTTGCAAAACCGGATGCGCGGCGTCATCGATCTCCATTTCAGGAGCTCCGTTTTCGGAGATGCGGTTGCCCACCAGGCGAGGCGAGCCGGGACCCCGAATCGCGATACCGGTACCGGAGTTGGCATGGATGAAGTTACCAAGCAAGAGCGCATGCGAATCGCCTTCTATGCGAATGGCGAAATCGGCGGCTCCGGAAATTTCGGAATCATTCACCTCCACGGAGGAACCGGAGAGCAGGATGCCGATGCGGAGCGGATGCGTCGCGTCACTGACGATGCGCAGCCCTGAGACGCGGGCGGCGGCGACGGAATGCGCGGCCAAGGCGATTCCAGAATCAGGGGAAGAACTGGGATCATTGCGCAAGACGGCCATACGTGGGACGGTGGCGATGAGATTGATGCGATCTTTCAATTGCAGCGGGCCGAGATAATCGCCTGGAGGAATACTGATGGTATCTCCCGGCTGCGCGGCAGCAAGGGCACTGACGATGGCAAGCGGATCGGCGGGGTTGACGGCGATGACCTGCGGCAAGTGCGGCGCGGGTGCTTCGGTTTTCCGGGCGACCGGCTGGTTGGCCGGATGGCTGGTCAGAAGATTCAGCAACGGCCACAGCAGCACACCGATGACAATGCCGGCAAGAATCAGGAGAACGCTTTTCCAAACCCCGGGCCAGCCGGACACGTCGGCGCGCATGCGAGTGGTGGCATGCCGCGCGCGGATCTCAGACAGAGCGCTGGATTCGGTTCCCAAAAATTCGGGACCGGCCACGAAAACCACGCTACTGTTGTCGTGGCCACCGGCAGCGTTGGCGGCTTCGACCAGTTGTTGCGCGATTTTGGAGGCATCGCCATCGAAGCGTTCAATGATTCCGTTGATTTCAGCGGAGGGGACGTAGTCGCTCAGGCCATCACTGCAGAGGAGAAGGGCGGCGTCCGGGCGGAAGAGAAAGTTTTTCACTTCGACGAATTGCGGATCGTCCGGCAGGCGCGGGACGGAGCCTACATCGCGAAAGACCTCGTTCCGGCGCGGATGAAGCATGGCCTGCTTCTCTGTCAACAATCCCTGATCCTCCTCTTCGCCAACCGGCGAATGATCATTGGTGAGCTTGCGCAGTTTGCCGTTCCAGCTCAGGTAGAGGCGGGAATCGCCCACGTGCCCGACGATGATGCGATCACCGGAAGCAACCGCCAGCGTGAGGACGCAGGCCATGCCGTCATATTCGGGATGGGTTTGGGCAAGATCATAGATGCGGTTGTTGGCGGCGGCTATGGCGATACGCAGCTGGGCCTCCATGTCTTCCGCGTCGGGATCGAGCGATTTCAGATTTTCCTGGATGGCGCGGACGGCAGTTTCGGCGGCCACTTCACCGGCGGCGTGCCCGCCCAGGCCGTCGACGACCAGAAAGAGACCGCGCGCCTCGTCTACCCAAACGCGATCTTCATTGATATCGCGTTCGAGGCCCGGATGCGTGTAAGCGGCGGCGCGCCAGGCGACAGCGGTTTTCACGGCGATCTCCGGGTGCGCCAATGTGCGGCCAGCAAAATCACGGTGAAGAGGAGGAAGAGCAACACAAAGGGAGCATGCGCCGGATAAGCGGAGCTCATTTGCGGACCTCGAACTGGAGAGTGAGGATTTCGCCCACAGCTATTTCGGCGCGTTCGGGAAGCGGCTCTTCGGCGCTCTTGCGGAGTTTTTTGCCGTTGACCCAGGTGCCGTTGGTGCTGGAGTCGCAGACATAGAAGGCGCCAGTGGCGGGATCGCGGCGGATGACGAGGTGTTCGCGCGAGACTTCGTCGTTGGTGTAGAGCGCCAGATCCATGGGCTGGTCATTTCCTCCGCGCCCGACGCGCACGTGATTCTGCACGATGAGATAGACCTGTGGGCCGGAATCATCCTGATAACGGACTTCGGCGTAGACCGTGTCAGCGGAACTGTGATTGACCCTTACGTCCCCGGTGGTTTTTTGACCGGCGCGCTGGGCAGAGGCCGAAGGTTCGCGGTTGATGAGAGTCGTTTTCGTGCCGCGAAAACCGGGCTGGACGGTTTCATTGAGTTCGGAATGGATTTCGACGTCGCCCATCGGAACTTCGCTATCGGGGAGAAATTCGATGTCCCAATCGCGGCAGGCGATTTTGTGATCCTTGGGGGGTTTGCCGGGGCGCGACAGCCCGAGCAAGCCCGGCTTGGCGTTCAGTTCGGCGACGCGGGCGCGCAAGGCACGGCGGGCATCGTCGATTACCAGATCGAACACGCCGCTGAGAGTAGCGTGATCTTCGGGGTTCAGGTAAATGGTGAAAACGCACGGCAGCAGGACGGAATAGGCCATGTCAAAGCGGCCGAGTTCCATGTTGCGCAGGAGTTCGCCGATGATGACGGTTCCATTGAGGCGCGCTTCGGCGGCTTTGCCCGGGTTCTGGCCTGATTGCGTCAAGCGTGGTTGAGCCAAACGTGCATCCCTCCCCTGGCGGTTTTCAGCCTAGTCCATTTCAGAGACGTTTTTCCGTGGGCCAAGTTCCATCCCCCAAGGCGGTTGAATCCAAAGATCAAAGTAACTTAATGAGACGCCAGTCAAGAGCGCGACGCCTGCCGCCATATTAACGTAAAATTTGTGACTGAAGTTTCTCGATTACGCCGGGCCGCGCGTCCGGAACCGGGGAGGGTTTGTTAACGAGTTTTTGTTAAGAAGTGTCGGAATGGGCAACCCTGAGCGTGGCCGCTTCGTCTTGGCCACAAAGGACGCATATGCCTGATCACCCAATATTCTCCCGGCGACGGTTTGTGACCACCGGGCTTGCGGCGGCAACGACTTTCAAGCTGCAGCTTGCCGCTCGAGCGGCCGGGCTGGGCGGAGAGGCCGCAGTTTGCAGACCGATCGCGGAGCAGGAGGTGGGACCTTACTATATTGCCGATGAGCTTCTCCGCTCCGACATTGCGGAGGGCAAGCCGGGTGCGCCGTTGTCACTGCGCATCGTTGTTTTGGATGCACGCACCTGCCAGCCGCTCGCTCATGCGGCTGTCGATTTATGGCATTGCGACGCGCTGGGCCTCTATTCGGGCTTCACCAAGCAAAACGCCATGGGGCCTGGTGGTCCGCCGCCGGGAAATCGTGAGGGACCACCGGGGATCGAGAGAGGCCGACCTGCGGAGCACCATCCTAGCGATCAACTTACGTTTCTGCGCGGCATACAGGTAACCGGCGATGACGGAGCAGTAGACTTTCGCACGATTTTTCCTGGGGTTTACATGGGGCGGACGAATCATATCCACTTCAAAGTACGGGTGGGCGGCAGGGCAGCCGGACAATCCTATCAGGCGGGGCACACTTCGCACGTAGGGCAGATCTTCTTTCCGGAAGAGCTTGCGGCCAAGCTCATGGCGGAGGAGCCATACCGGCGACATCAAATTCATCGCACCACGCAAGCAGAAGATCAGATTTATGGTGGGCAGCAGGGAGAGTTGCCGGTTGCTCGCATTGAGATCCAGGGGCGCTCGCGCACAGCGGGGACGACTGTGCCCGCAGCGCTTCACGCGGAGTTGATTGCCGCGGTGGATCCGACCGCCACACCTGCCGAGGCCCGCCGCGGAAGGTGAAATAGGTCAAAGTAGAAGTACATTTGCCGACATCTACAAACTCTTCACCGCGCGTGGCGCTGTTCACCGACTCTTTTCAAGAGACCAACGGAGTGGCCACGCTAAGCAGGCATCTGTCCGAGTTTGCGCGAGCCTGTAGGCTTCCTTTCCTAGTGGTTTATGGGGATCAGCAAACCAGCCATACGCAGGATGGCACGCTTGAGACGCTCCGGTTGAAACGCGGCCCTGCTGCTTTTCCGTTAGACAAAGGTCTTTATTGCGACCCATTCCTGACACGGCATAAGCAATACGTGATTGACCAATTAGCTGCTTTCAAGCCGGACTTAGTGCACATCACGGGGCCTGGCGATGTTGGACTTTTGGGACTCTGGGTAGCCCGCAGTTTGGGGATACCGCTGGTGGCTTCCTGGCATACCAATCTGCATGAATATCTTGGGCGGCGGTTGGAGCGGGTGTTCCAACTGGCGCCTCATGGGATGCGCGATTCCGTGTCCCGAGTCATTGAACAACAGAGCCTGCGGGGCTTGCTGCGCCTTTATCGAATGGCCAATTTCGTTTTAGCCCCTAACCAGACAATGGTGGATTTGCTGCACGCGAGAACGGGACGACCAGCCTTTCTCATGGCGCACGGCGTGGATACAAACGGATACTGTCCGGCGGCGCCTGCCCGTGGGGGCGAGCAGCCCTTTTGTATCGGCTATGTGGGCCGGTTGACCACCGAGAAAAATGTTCGTTTGTTCGTAGAGATAGAGCAAGAACTTCTTGCAGCCGGAGAGCAGAACTATAAATTCCTGATTGTGGGCGACGGCGGCCAACAGGACTGGCTGCGGAAGCACCTGCAGCGAGCGGAGATGGCGGGCGTGCTTCGCGGCAAGGATCTGGCGGAGGCGTACGGCCGCATGGACGTGTTTGTCTTCCCTTCCCGCACGGATACCTTCGGCCTGGTGATACTCGAAGCGATGGCTTCGGGCGTCCCAGTGCTTCTTGCACGGGAGACGGGCGAACGCGCCGGCGTTGAGGACGGGGTTTCCGGGCTCTTTTGCGAAGATTTCGCCGCGAGCTTGCAACGCCTGATGCATGATCCGGGCCTACGCCTGACAATGAGTTGCGCCGCTCGAAAATTCGCTGGGAACAATAGCTGGCAGCGGGCCTTCGAACAGTTGTATGGAACTTATGCGGAGGGGTTGAGCATTAAAAGGTAAAAAAGCGGCCGCTTTCGCGTTGGAATTACCTACGGCCGTAATCAGTGGTACCGTTATCAAAAAGGAGAAACCGATGTCTGAATCGACAAGACGCGATTTTCTTAAAACCGGCGCGGCAGCCGCAGCGACGGCAGGCTTAACCGCTTTTCCGCTGGCTTCCGAGCCCGCCAAACGATCCGCCACCGATTTCGTGACGCTTGGTAAGTCGAACGTGAAGGTTACCCGGCTGGCGCTTGGAACGGGCAGCCATAGCGGCGCGGTGCAGCGCAATCTTGGGCAGGAACAGTTCACGAGCCTGGTGCGCTATGCCTATGACCACGGCATCCGGTTTTTTGAAACCGCCGAGAGCTATCACGGCATGCCGGAGATGCTGGGCACGGCGCTCAAGGGACTCCCGCGCGAAAGCTATGTCCTGATGACGAAATACAGCACGCCGGCGGCAGGTGATCCCGCACCCAAGATCGATCAGTTTCGCAAGCAGCTTAACAGCGACTACATCGACATCCTTCTTCTACACTGTCTGCGGCCTCCGACGTGGTCCGCCGATTACAAGCACCTGCAGGACGGTTTCTCGGAAGCGAAGGAGAAAAAGGTTATCCTCTCGCATGGCGCGTCGGTTCACGGCCTTCCCGCGCTGAGAACGTTTCCGGGCAACCAGTGGCTTCAGGTTGCCATGATCCGCATGAATCACAATGGAACGCGCATGGACACGCCGGAAATGCGGGACGTGGAACAGCAGGGCGATGTGAATGAAGTTGTCGCGCACACGAAAAAAGTGCACGCCGAGGGAATGGGCGTGATCAGCATGAAACTAGTGGGCGAAGGGCGTTTCACGCGTGCCGAAGACCGGGAAGCGGCCATGCGGTTCGCGATGAACCTGGGCTGTGTCGACGCTGTGACAATCGGTTTCGCCGACACTGCTCAAATTGACGAAACAATCGCCCGCATGAATCGCGTGTTGAACGCTTAGGCAGTTCGACCAGTACGGCAACCGCTTCGTATAGACTATAGCGGGAGCAAAACAGGTAATGAAAGCAGGCGTGCTTTATTGGGCATGGCAGTATTGTCCGCGATGACATTTCTGTCCCCCACGGCGGTAGGTCAGACGATACAGTGCAATTTTGATGGCTACAAGCCCGTGGATGGATTGCACGCGGGAATAAACCGGGGCATTCTCGAGTTGATCTGGAAGGGTGAAGACGGGCAAACACTGCAGGCGCTGTTCAGCATTCATGACGGCCATCCCGTTATCCAGCAACTAGCGGCGCGCAGCGGCGGCGCATGGGATGTCCTTGGAAAAGACTTGACCCCGGACTTCCAAGTAACTACCGGGCGGCGCCGCATCTCGTCAACGCAGCGCAACCTGCTCAAGAAATTCGATATCGACACACCAGCGGAAGAAGACGTAAGAAAATGGAATACCTTCTGGGATGCGCCGCTGGTGGTTCCGGGCGGCTGCGATACGACCGACCTGCCGCGTAAAGCAGATGAGATTCAACGGGCCGCCGTCAGCTACAAGTCCCAGAGCTGTCACGTAACCAGTACTGGCGCGCGTGTGAGCGTGACATTCGATGGCCTGACTTTGGGGTTGTTTTCGGGCGACGTCGAGTTCACGGCTTATAAAGGATCGAACCTCCTGCGTCAAGAAGCGATCGCCAAGACCGAACAGCCGTCGGTGGCTTATATCTATAAGGCGGGATTGAAAGGTTTCGCCATCGATGACAAGACAAAGCTTACATGGCGCGACACCGCGCGGCAATGGCAAGCATACGCATTCGGAGGATCGCCCAACAACGAACCGATCAATCTGCGCGCGCGCAACCGCCTTGAAATACTCGAGACCGGGCGGGGATCGCTGGCTGTATTCCCACCTCCGCACAAATTCTTTTTTGCGCGCGAAAATGAAGTTAATCTCGGCTACGTTTATTACCAAAAGGATAATGATCATAGCTTTTCACTAGGCGCCATGCAGCCGGAAAGGGGAGAGGGCTATGTGCCGTGGGGCGCCACGGATGCGATCTGGAAAAGGCGCAGCGAAGTTTCTCGAGAGGAATGGGATAACTTTGCACTGTACAATGCTCCGCCGGGAACGCTCCAGCACATGGCGGTTTACTACTATCTGAGCGCGAAAGACGATCGCGCCACACAGCAAGCGGTTCTTGCGTACACACACGATGACGTGTTCAAACCGGTACCGGGCTTCAAAGTAGTCACGGGCCACTTTCACATGGACTACAACGAGGTGCTTCGCGACCGCAACACTTTGGATTACCAGCCGGGCTGGGTTCCGGTCTTTCGCGGGCTGGGCATCAACGTAGTCTACTTAGGTGATTTCCACGATGATTCCGATCCAAACGATCCTGGCCCCAAGCGATTCGCCGAAGAGAAGATCTACTTCGAGGGTTCGCGCAGGATGTCGGATAAAGACTTCCTAGTAGTGCCCGCCGAGGAGCCGAACGCGTACCTGGGCGGCCATTGGTACCTGATGACGCCCAAGCCAGTTTATTTCTCGCATGCCACGCCGCGTCCGGCGAACCAACAGTTCATGGAAGACGATCCGGTCTATGGCCATGTGTATCACCTCGGCTCCGCCGACGACGTGCTGAACATGGTGAATCGCGAGCAAGGCATCCTGTGGACAGCCCACCCGCGCACGAAGAGCTCAGAAGGTTATCCGGAAGCGTATAAGGATAAGGATTTCTTTCTTAGCGATCGTTTCATAGGCGCATCCTGGGAATCGCTGCCCACTGACCTCTCCGAAAAGAGACTCTGCGAAGTGCGCTGTTTTGGGACCACGGACGATATGAGCAACTGGGCCCGGAAGCCAAAGTTCATGCTTGCCGAAGGTGATACTTACACGAAATGGCCAGAGGACGAGACTTACCCACAACTGGCCGTCAACTACCTGAAGCTTGACCGCGTGCCTCTTTACAACGAAAGCTGGTCTCCGATTGTGGAAGGCATACGCGCAGGCAGCTTCTTCGGCACGACCGGCGAGATTCTCTTCCACAACTGGGGCGTGGAAGGCACGGGCGCAAAGGCCATCTACAACGCGGCCATTGAATATACGTTCCCACTAGAATTTGCCGAGCTGGTATGGAGCGACGGCACGAAAGTCGACCGCAAGGTGATCAATCTGACCGGCACGGCGCCCTTCGGAACCAAGAACTTCAAGATCCCGTTTGATGCAACGGGTAAGAAGTGGGTGCGATTCGCAGTATGGGATTCAGCGGGTAACGGCGCGTGGGTTCAGCCTGCTGCAGCGCCAAGCCATGATTAGACAAGTAGAGTCAGGAGCGGTCGAGGTCACTAGTGGAATGGAGCGACGAGGAGCGCTTTGCATCCGAACGCGCTTTGAAGAAACTCAGCGCAAACGGTATCTCATCAGGATAGGCGGCGCACCAAGCGACAATCCGTTCGAGCTTGACCATGTCATCTTGAATGGCACTGATCTCCATCAATTCCGCCTCGACTACCTGTTCATCTCTTCTCATTTGGCTCTCCCCGGTGGCAATCGCCTTTATCCTACCGCGCGGCCCGTCTCGTTCCACAAGTTGGCCGCCAAAGTGCAACGATTTGTCTCGTAAAAGCATAAAGCTGCTTGCGCCTTTCTTGACGAAAAACTGATCCGCATAGAAACGGCGGCCATCGCGCTGTAGCTGATAAGAACGGCTAATCAGGCATGAGGAATACTCGTTGGACCGGGCGCTCGCACGGATTCATACTTGCAGACAGAGGTTAGACAATGAAACTAAGACATCAGATATCCCGGACAGTAGTTGCCGCTCTTGCGTTCACCGTTATGGGCTTAAGCACCCAAGCGGCTGCCGCCAATAGCGTCGTAACTCATAAGGGTTACCAGCTTCTGGGTGAAACAACATTAGGCAACACCAAAGTTACCGATCTTTTCTTGCGCGCCGATGGTCACGGAAAAACATACTTGTATGTTGCGTATGCAGGTAATACTATTTCGGTGTTAGATGTGACAGATGAAACGACGCCTCACGAAGTAAATCACTTTTCTCTGGCGGGGGCATCAAACGGGCTCCAGATCGACCCAATTAGTTCACGGCTGGCTTTGGCGACTGATGCGGTCAAGACGGGAAACGACATGGCCGTTGTGGACCTTGACGATGGCGCCGGGCCGGAAATTACTAAGAGCTTTCACGATGTCGATTGCTACACAGTCGATGGGCGTCAAGCCGTCGCTTTCGTCGCGCATGGAGGAGAACTGTCCATCGTGCGGTTCAACCGGCCGGTAACGCGTGACACTGAGATTTGGGAACAGCTTTTCAAAACCCGCTAATAGTGTCAGGACTAAGCGGACCGCCACCGTTCGTGCTTGAAACAATTGTGTTAAAAGTACGAATGAAGGAGTTCGCATGGATAGAAGAAACGCTCTGTACGTTCTTGCCGGAACTGCGTGGACGGCTCTCGCGCAGACCGAATCAAACGGCATGATTTATCGCACGCTGGGACGAACCGGAGAAAGAGTTTCGGCCATCGGATTAGGAGGCTATCATCTTGGGCATCCCAAAGATCCGAATGAAGCGATCCAGATTGTGCGCAGCGCCCTTGACAGAGGCATTACTTTTCTTGATAACTGCTGGGATTACAACGACGGGGAGAGTGAAAGGCGAATGGGATTGGCGCTGCGCGATGGATATCGCCAGAAGGCATTCCTGATGACAAAGTTCGACGGGCGCACGAAGGCCGCTACCGCGAGCCAGATTGATGAATCGCTGCGCCGGCTGCAGACCGATCATATCGATCTCATCCAGTATCACGAAAATATCCGGATGGAAGATCCCGATCGCTTCTTCGCGGCGAACGGTCCCCTAGAAGCCCTGATGGAGGCAAAGAAGGCAGGTAAGATCCGGTACATCGGCTTTACGGGACACAAGGACCCGGCGGTACATCTTCGCATGCTCGAAGTAGCCAAGGCTCATGATTTCCATTTCGATACGTGTCAGATGCCCCTGAACGTAATGGATGCTCATTTTCGCAGCTTCGAGCACTTAGTCCTGCCGAGGCTCCTTGAACAGGGCATCGCTCCGCTGGCTATGAAATCCATGGGAGACGGGCATGTGTTGAAGAGCGGCAAAGTTACCCCGGTCGAATGCCTCCAATATTCATTGAGCCTGCCAGCGTCGGTTGTCATCACGGGTTGCGAACAGATGAAGATTCTCGATCAGGCTTTCCAGGTGACGCGATCCTTCAAGCCCCTAACGCATGGGCAAAGGGCTGCGCTGCTGGCGAAGACGCAGGAGGTTGCGATGACCGGGAACTTCGAGCCTTTCAAAACAAGTTCGGTGTTCGACGGCACCGCCAAGAATCCGGCTTGGCTGGGCTGATATTAGCGCTTAGCCGATAACTGCGGCAGCTTTGAAGTATCCCAACCTCCGCCCAAAGCTTTAATTAATAGGACGCTGGCTTCCAGGCGACGCCGCATGATGTCGATGTCGTTTCTTTCATTGAACAAGGCTGAGGCCTGCCACGTGATGACCTGGAGGTAGGTATCGACGCCGCCTTCGTAGCGCGTTTGGAAGAGACCCAGCGATTGCTCAGCGGAATCGGTAGCCACGTGCTGCTGTTGCGCCTCCGTCTCGAGTTGGCGCAGAGCGGCCAGATTGTCCTCCACCTCCTGAAATGCGGACAAAGCTGACTGGCGGTACCCGGCAGTGGTGGCATCGTAATTGGAAACCGCAATGTCTGAATTGGCGCGGCGGAGACCGTGATCAAAAATTGTCTGAGAGAACGCCGGACCTACGGCCCAGAGGCGGCTAGGCCAAGTAAGCCAGTCCACGGCCGATGTACCAGCAAATCCCGCAGCCGCGGACAGGCTGAGGGTCGGATAAAACGCGGCCTTCGCAATTCCGATCTGCTCGTTTGCGGCAGCCATGCGACGCTCCGCTGCAGCAATGTCCGGCCGCCGCTCCAACAACTGCGACGGAAGTGTGCCCGGGACGGGGGGCAGCAACGGAGGTTGAATCGTTATTGGAGTTGAGGAGAGATTCAATCCGGCGGGAGGCTTACCGATGAGCACGGCGATGGCATGCTCATATTGCGCGCGCTGAATCGTCACATCCGTCTGCTGGACCTGGGCAGCCTGCAGTTGAGTCCGCGCCTGCGCTACGTCGGAGAGAGGAGAGGCTCCGCCATCGTAGCGATCCTGGGTCAGTTGCAGCGCACTCCGATACGCTTTAGCGGTATCGGCGAGCAGCAGTTCCTGTGCATCAGCGGAGCGGAGCTCAAAGTAGTCAACGGCCAGTTCGGCATGAAGGCTTAAGCGCGCTGTCTCCAAATCAGCGGCACTCGCCTGAGCCTGTTCTCGGGCGTAGGTCACCATACGGCGAATACGCCCCCACAGGTCGACCTCGTAGTTTAGATCGAACGGAAGAATGAAGTTGCCCTCGCCGCCATTGGCCAGACTAGAGTTGAAGTAAGGCTGGTTCGGGGAGACGCGTTCGGCCCCGATAGACGGCCCGGCGGTAATGGTTGGAGCTTGATTGGCACGGCTGACGCGGATGGCGGCACGCGCAGCTCGAAAATTTGCTTCCGCCTGTTTCAACGTTTGATTTGCCGGCTCGATTTGGGCTTCGAGAGAATTGAGATCCCGGTCATTGAAAATTTCCCACCAGTTTCCGCGGATCGTTTGATCACCGGGCTGAGCGGTTTTCCAGCCTTTCATCTCCTTAAAACTTTCCGGGCCGGGCTCCTTGAACTCAGGAGTAACCGGTGTCGAGGGACGAGAATATTTAGGACCAACCATGCATGCCGATACCATCAGGCAAAGACCGCAAACGAGACCAGCGCCGGCAAACTTCACTGATTATTCTCCTTTTCGACCTTGACCGCAGCGCCGCTTATCAGCGAGTCGGAGGGGTCAAGGATTACTGCATCCGTCCTTTGCAGGCCGGAAGATACTTCGACCGTGGCGCCATAATCACGTCCGATTGTGATGGGGACCAGTTCAGCGCGGCCCTGCCGGACGACACCGACCTGCAGCCCCTGCGCGCGGAAGAGCAATGTATTCGCCGGAACGGTCAGTACGCGAGCCGTACCCGAAGCCTTGATATGGACGAAGGCATAGGAACCAGGCAGCAGCTTGCCGGTGGGATTATCCACATCTACTTCGACGTTCAATGTGCGCGATGCCGGATCAATTGCACTGGAGTTCCGCACGATTGTGCCATGAAACACCTGATTTGGAAACTCATCCGACGTCAGCTCAACCTGTTCTCCGGTGTGAATCGTGGCCGCGGACACTTCCGGCACCGGAACGTAGACACGCAGCTTGTTGATGGCAGCCAAGTGAAAGAGCTCCCTGGGCGAGGAGCCGCCATCGATCAACGAGCCTAAGTCCGTTTGGCGGGCGGTGATCACGCCATCGAATGGCGCATAGACTTTTTCATACGCCTGCAACTGTTCGAGACGCCGGACGTTGGCCGCGCTGGAGTCCACGGCGGCCTGCTTAGCGGCGAAGTCGCTGACAGCCTGGTCCGTCTCCTGCGTGGAAACAGCATTCTTTTTTAATAGACTCTGCCAGCGAACGGCTGTTGTCTTCGCGAGGTTCATATTCGCCTGGGCGGTTTTCAGATCCGCTTGCGCCTGCTCCAACTGTTGGTCCTCTTCAGGAGTTTCAATCTCGGCAAGTAACTGGCCTTGGTGAACCCGCGCGCCAATATCAAAATACCAGCTCTTGAGGTATCCGTGAGTACGGGCGTATATAGGAGCTTCGACGTAGGCTTCCATATTTCCCGGCAGCACGAGTTCTTCAGCCGTGGCGCTGAACTGCGGGTGGACTATGGAAACGGGCTCGGGAGCCGAGATTTGGGTAGTGCGCACCAGTTTCCCGGCTTCGACGCGGCGGCTCGAAATGCCGGAGACAATCACCGCGACAATCGCCAGGACTGCAACGCCCGCAACGATACTTAACGCTTTCAAGAGCGCTTTCGGTTTCTCGGCTTGCTCGGACTGCTGTGGACTGTTTTGTATTTCTGTGGACATATGACCCTCTTCGTTCATGCGTGTACCGGCTCCAGGGAAGATTCGTGGCGCTGCTCGCTGTTTGGACGCTTATCGTTTGCGTGCAGAAGAGCAAACACCGATGGAACAAAAACCAAGG
>Ga0193743_1001101_pt1 | contig 20568 bp, 12 predicted proteins | sample L2c2metaG_FD_143038 | JGI IMG/M metagenome (GOLD analysis project Ga0193743, IMG submission 143038) | Soil microbial communities from a riparian zone of the East river system, Colorado, United States - L2c2 | ecosystem: Environmental > Terrestrial > Soil > Riparian zone | place: USA: East River... | reverse complement strand
CATTCGAATGGTTGCGCGATGTCCTTGCACGCATTCCAACGCATTCCATCCAGCAACTCGATCAGCTTCTTCCTCACGCCTGGGCAGCCGCCCGCGCTTAATCACGTTTAGGGTTATCGGCTGTTTCCTCAGCCCTTCTCTGGTGTTTATGTGACGGATACTTTATGTGACGGATACCGCGAATGTCGTGATTCTCACCATTTTCGCGTTTTTCGCGATCGAGCTAGCCGAATTTAGCCAGGAGAGACGAAACCCGGAAAGTACACGCTAAGGCGTGCGGTCGGTTTCATGGCATAGAGAGGCGTGCTTGGGACGGGTAATCCTGGGCCTCGCGCACCGCCACCTTTTCCTTTTTGGCTCGGTTGCAGTAAACGAGCAGGTGCAATCATGAGGCAAGAATAGTTCGCCAAATCGAACCAGAGTTGTGGCCCATGTAAGTCGGGACGCAGGACCGCGCTTTCACGATTTTCTGCATGAGCTCGATACCCGTCAGAACTCGCCGAGCGTTGTAGAAGGTCCTGAAGCCAGAGCGGCTTCAGACCGGTGCGTCTGTTCTGTTCGATAAGTTGATTGCGGGAATTGCTAAGAATTTCGTCGTGCAGTGGTTGCGAATGGCTCCAGTCAGCCCGACTCCGTCGCTATTTTCTTCGTCCGTCCCAAAGCGCACAGCCCCAACCCACTGTGCCCTCAAATTCCTCTTTCCGACCTACTCTGAGGAATCACCGCTGAGCCGTCGGTGACTGGCACTACTGGGTAGAGCGGCGCTATTTATTCTGCTCTCCCTAGCATATGCACGGCCACCGACAGCGCGCATTGGAACGCGCTTTTCGACTCTGATTCAGCGGGATTCACGCAACAGAAGCAACTGCACCCACGAGCTGACTGCGAGATGTTCCCGTGAGACTCGCGCATAATGTAAGCGCCTGCGCGACGATTTGATCCATGTTGTAGTATTTGTAAGTCGCCAACCGGCCTACGAAGTGAACGTTCTCCGTATTTTGCGCCAGACTTTCATATTTCTTATAAAGAGCCGCGTTCTCTGGCCTTGGAACTGGATAATAAGGATCTCCCTCGGCTTTCGGATGTTCATAGACCACGCTCGTTTTAGAGTGCTGCTGACCGGTCAAATACTTGAACTCAGTGACACGGGTATATTCATGGTCGTTTGGATAATTGACGACTGCCACTGGTAATAGTCTGTCCTGATTGATCGTCTCGTGCCGAAATTCCAGAGACCGGTATGGCAGTTTCCCATAACGATAATCGAAGAATGCGTCGATTGGTCCGGAATACACCATTTCCCGATAAGGCACCTTTCCGACGATATCTTGATAATCCACGCCCAGTTCTATGTCGATTAGAGGATGATCGATCATATTCTCGAACATGTGTGTATAACCGCGCCGTGGCATGGCCTGATAAGTGTCAGTGAAGTACCGGTCGTCGCGGTTCGTACGCACGGGAATACGAGAAGTTACTTGGGCGTCAAGTTGCGAAGGGTCGAGACCCCACTGCTTTCGCGTATAGTTGCGGAACATCTTTTTATACAGGTCTTTTCCGACGCGAGCAACCACGGCATCCTCCGACGTTCGGATAGAGGATAGCTTTTCGGCTCGTGACTCCAAGAACGCCTCCATCTCACCGCTGCTGCTCAAGTTCAACCTGTACAGCCGGTTCACCGTATCCAAATTGACGGGAATGGGCACCAACTGGCCGTCGACGCTTGCCAGCACTCTATGTTCATAGGACCGCCATTCGGTGAATTGAGAAAGGTAGCTAAACACGTCCTCGGAATTGGTGTGGAATATGTGCGGCCCATACTTATGAACTAAGATTCCGTGCTCATTGTAGTGATCGTGGGCGTTTCCGCCAATATGGGGTCGCCGATCCACAAGTAATACCTTCTTGCCCAAGCCGCGAGCCATTCGTTCGGCTACGACTGCGCCGGCGAATCCCGCGCCGACAATCAAGAAATCATACATTTGCAAGTCCTTTCTCTATGCGAGCAATATTCCAACTGGAGTCAGGTTGACCGTGCCGGCGTTTCGATCTAATTGCTTCACCGGCTAATTCATTCATTGCACTCCACGTTCTATCCCAGGAGACGTCAGCTAAAAAGGCTTCAGCCCGCTGACGGGCCTCGAGTGTCTTGCCTGACTCTAATTGCCGCCTAGCTGCTTGAATAAACTGTGGACCATCCGAGGCAATCTCAACTAGGTTGAGTGCTCCATAGGGGCTAACGACGTCGTGTATGGGCGTGGACACCACGGGAAGTCCTGCTGCCATATACTCAGGGGTTTTTGTGGGACTAATAAATCGTGTCGAGTCATTCAGCGCGAATGGCAACATCGCAACGTCCCAACCGGAAAAGTACAGCGGCAATTCCTGGTAAGATTTCATACCCAGGTAGTGAATATTGTTAAAGCGTGGAAGCGTTGCAGGGTCGATTTTGACCACGGGGCCGACCATCACCAACTGCCAATCGGGGCACAGCCCGGCAATCTGGCGAAGAAGTTCCATATCCATGCGTTCATCGATTACACCTGCGTACCCGAGTCGAGGCCGGGGAAGATCTTTTTGGTCCTGAGGGCTGAAATCTCCCGTGCGCGCCCGGGCGAAGTGTGGCACGTCTACGCTGCTCGGCATTGGATGGATGTTCGGGTGTCGATCTCTCTTTGCTTCGAACAGATTGAAACCACCTGTAAAGACGAGATCGGCCTGTTGGAAGAGATCCCGCTCGCGTTCACAAAGAATGGGAGGCGCGCCCTTAAACATGGACAATTCGTCCATGCAGTCGTAAACTGTTGCGACTGGAGTCAAGTGCGAGGAGAATTCGAGCGCCATCGGTGTATAAAACCAAGCCATGAACGATTTAATTCGCTCAACTGCCAGGAGGGAATCAAGCAACAGCCGGAGGAAGATTGGAGCGGATGACTCGGTTCCCGCCGGAAGCACTGGTGTGACGATATGGACGCCCGTCTCGGCGCAAACCGATCGCCTTAAGACGTGAGCGTCTCCTTCAAAGATGGGTTCTTCAAAGAAGAACACTCGATTGTGCCGCGCGAATCGCCCCATCAGATGTTGTGGGCGCTGAAAGACGAAGCCCCACCGCAGATGCGAGAAACAGATTAGATCGCAGCCTAGGATTGACATGTGAGGCTCTCCTGATTTCTGACAAACAGATCGTCTGTCTCGTATTCTTGTCTGATAGCTTCGGCAAAGGGCGCGTAGACCTCGCGGTGGCCCTGTTCATCTGCGTAGTCATAGAGGCCGTTGTGGCAATGGCGTTCGTCATCCCAGCCTGGATGATTCAGGATTGGGTAAAGGCAGATGCCCTCTATCGGGACACCGAGTGAAATCGCTTGTCGAACTTCTTGGCAAACGTAATGAAACCAATGGGGACGGTCTTCATTCTCGATCCCTGTCTCAGACACGAAAATGGGCAATTGATAACGGCCCCAGACCTCCTGCAGAATCTCATGAAACGGCCGGTATTGCGGATCATCTTTGAGGATCGCCGGTCCTTCGTTTATCCATTGGTTACGGTCATAATAATTGACACCAACAACTTGAAGATATTCGGCTTTTCCGCCCAACTCTGGGCATAGACGCCCAGTGAGCATGTCCCATGCCTCATACATAGCGAGCCGGTATGCTTCCGCTCGCGCGTCGTCTCCCGGGACAGATGGCCGTCCCGTTATATGAATGACGGGCTCCGCCGTGCCAAGGACAACATTAGGCAGGCCGTCTAGTAGGACTTGGCTAGCAGCGATAGCGGCTCGGATCAACTGCTTCTTCAACTCTGGCCCTCTTTGCGTTGAGTGGGGATTGATCAACCCCTGGTCGCCGCCCGCCCAAGCGAAATATGAAATTTCATTTACAGGCACAATGAAGTGCCGTTCCAATCCACGCCTATGCAAGAACTCTACGGTCGCTTGAGTAAAGCCTTCGAACGCGGCGACAAAATCCGGCTCATAAACATTGACAAATTCCGGGTATCCAAAATGCAGGAGATCGAGGATGATTTCCATCCCCACCTTCTGCGCAGCATCGTAGATGCGCTCGAGAGAACTGAACTCGTAGATGCCAGGAGACTCTTCGATAATGTGCCATCGAGCACCTTCCCGCACGGTCCTGATATCCAGATCCTGGAGCCGAAGAAAATCTTCTGTTACAAATAGGTCATGTTTACTGGATTCGACCAGATCGAGCCGCTGCCGATTGCCATTTCTGTGTGTGGAGCATTCGAAGCCGGCTTGTAAGAAGGATTGAAAGTGTGGTTGAGGGTCTATAAGCATTCTTCTCCATGAGTGTCAAATTTGTTTTCAGGCTGATCCTGCAAAATGAATCGCAGAGCAAGCAACGCAGGTTGATTGTTGCCCTTTTCTCTGGACTACAGGCGGGCGAGAATGTTACTCCTATTGATAGATTGTTTTTTTTTATACAATGGATTACTTTCTTCTTTACGGATTGGCGCCGGTTAAATCTAGTCATCCTGTACTAGCCCTTCAGCTGAACAACCGAGAATAACTAGCATGATTGGATTAAATATTTATCGGCTTTCAGGCTTGTAAAATTTCATGAAACGATCAGCCTGTTATGGAGCGCCTATTCGTAGATCGTGCGACGTACACATTGAATGACTCACTCATCAAAGGCTGATCAGAACTACACAAGCTCCCGCTCCATCTTGAGGAGAGTTCTCTCCTTGCTGAAGGACCATAAAGGTGCGGCTGGTTTCCTTGCCGTCCTTATCGTGACATCCTCATTGCTTGAGGTGTTCGTGCCATTTTTGACACAACGCCTGATCGATCTGGTTGTCATGACGCTTCGCACCAGACGTGTGCTGACATTTCAAACGATTTTGCAATTTGGGCTATTCATCTTTGTCTCGGTTGCAATTGCCCGGATACTGCGGGGCGTTTACAACTATCATTCGTTCCGGCTGATGGGACAAATCGAGGATGAGATCAAGACGAACGCCTTTGCGAACTTTCTGAATCTCGACATGACCTGGCATTCCCGCCTGAATAGCGGCCAAGTGGTCGGAACACTAGACAGAGGTGGTACGGCGATCTTCGTTGTGCTTTATGAGATTCTGGGCCAAAGCCTGATTCCTCCGTTTGTGATCTTCGCAAATATTTTTGTATCGTTACTTTTCACGAATAGATGGATTGCACTAGTAATTGTCCTTCCGGTGCCCCTCTATCTGCTTATGGTTGGCCGGATGGTAAACCGGCTACATAATTACGAACACGAGACGAACGAGAAATTCGAAGCGGTGAGCAAGGAGAGCTACGATGTCTCAAGTAACATTGCAACTGTTAAGAAGTTCTGCCAGGAGAATCGCGAAGCTGCTATACAAAAGAGACTAGTTGACCGTGCCAGGTCGTCACAGCTACGTGCCGAGTGGCTTTGGGCCATTGTCGAGAATATGCAATCGTGGGTGGCCACGTTGGGCCGAGTGACTGTCATCGTATTTGGTGGCTACCTGGTGTTACAAGGCCGCTGCACAGTGGGCGAATATGTACTTTTTCTTAGCTTTCAGGAGATGTTGCTACAACCAATGACGCAACTATCCGTGGTTGTACCGAAACTGCGGCGAAATCTGGCGCGAACGGAGGGTTTGTTCGAAGTCTATGATGCCAAGCCGATCGTGGTGGACGCGCCCGATGCGGCGACGCTTGCTCCCCTATGTCAATCCATCGAATTTCGCAACCTGTCTTTTAAATATGAAGCCAGTGACCGCTGGATACTGAAAAATGTTAGTTTCTTCGTGCCGGCAGGAGCAACTGTGGCTTTAATAGGCAGAAGCGGTACCGGCAAAACGACTTTGATGAACCTCCTGTTAAGAGTCTACGATCCACAAGAAGGCTCCGTGCTGATCGACGGAGTCGATATCAAGACAGTTACCCAGGAAAGTTTGCGCCGCCAAATCGCAGTCGTTCCGCAGGAAGTAGATCTTTTTTCGCGCAGCATAGCCGAAAACGTTGCCTATGGCCGCCCGAATGCATCAAGAGAAGAAATTGAGACGGCTGTCACGGCCGCGCTAGCTCATGACTTTATTGCCCGCTCAGACCATGGTTATGACACTGTCGTAGGCGAGCGGGGACTTCGGTTATCCGGCGGTGAACGTCAACGGGTTGGCATCGCCCGAGCGATCCTGAGGAACCCCCCGCTTTTAATACTTGACGAAGCAACGAGCCATCTGGACACCGAGAGCGAGAGGATTATTCAAGATGCCGCGGAGCACCTGATGAGGGACCGCACTTGTTTTATCATTGCTCATCGGCTTTCCACGATTCGTGACGCTGATCTTGTCGTCGTCTTCGGTGAAAATGGAGCCGAGGATATCGGCAACCACGAAGAATTACTGAATCGAAGCCACACATACCGGAAACTTTACGACCTGCCGGACGAGCGCCAACTTGCGTCGCAAAGTTCTGACTGGCCGGGGCACCGTGCGGAGCTGCTCCGTTAGTTCCGAAGATATCTCGCTTCGATGAATTACCTGTCCTCTACTTCTCCGTTTTCTTCCTATCATATATATATCCTTAACTCTAGGAAGCTAATCGGGACACCGGGATCGATCCGAATGGTATGCGCAAAAAAAGAATTCCATTCTCCGACTCGACGCGCAATATTCGGACGGCGGTCTGAGATCGTTTTTTTGTTTTTATTGGAAACGTTTTCAGGAAACACGACAGCAATAACTCAATCTATATTCGTTAGGCCGCGATGCTAAATGCCGGAGGTAGTCTCGCGCGTCGTTTGACATTTCCGCACGAGGTCTTCCATTATGAAACGTTTTCGTCCGATTTTCTCCCTTCTCATTGTTTGCGTTTTCCTCTCTGTCAAGATCGATAGCGTTTTTGCACAGACGAATCGCGGATCAGTTACCGGAACAGTAGCCGATCAAAGCGGAGCTCCCGTCGTAAATGCTTCGGTGACAGCCATAGAAGCTGCGACCAACACGACTTACAAAACAGTTACATCCCGTTCCGGAACGTATAACTTCCCCCAAGTGTTAGTGGGCGCCTATAGCGTGACGGTCGGCTCTCCAGGCTTCAAGACGGAGGAACGAAACGGAATCGCGGTTCAGATCAATACGGCCACGATCCTGAATGTCCGGCTCGCCGTGGGGCAGCAAGCGGAAACCGTAACGGTGACGGACGACGCGCCCGCGGTGCAATCCACATCCTCGGACATCGGCGCCGTCGTCAGTTCGCGTCAGGTGCAAGAATTGCCACTGTCGTTGGGTGGTGTCGGTGCATTCCGTTCGCCGGAAGCATTCGCCTTTCTGCTTCCCGGAACGGTCGGGCCGGGAACCGCCAACAGTTCGAATGGCATTTACATACAGAAGACCAGCGGCGGCCAGAACTTTGGAGACGATGTGATTCTTGACGGTTCCACGGCGGCGCGGCCCGACAATAACTCGACGTTTGATGAAACCGCACCCTCGGTTGAAGCGCTACAGGAATTTCGCGTCGAGACAGCAACACCTCCCGCGCAATACGACCGGACAACCGGGGGCGTTCGCAGCTTCACCACTCGCTCCGGCGGCAACGCCTTTCATGGCGCCGCGTTCGATATCCTTCGCAATAGCGCGCTGGACGCCAATACTTACTTCAATGGTCTCGGACTGGATACGTGTGCTACGCCTTCCTGCCGGAGCCTTTATGCGACTCCAAAGGACACGAAGAACGACTACGGCTTGAACCTGGGCGGTCCCGTCACCATCCCAGGTCTGTACAACGGGAAAGATAAGACGTTCTTCTTTTTTGCTTGGGAGCAATTGAAGTGGCCGCGCAACTCCGTCGTCACGAGTTCCATTCCTACCTTGGACGAAAGAGGAGGCGACTTCTCTGCTATTCTGACCGGCGCGCAAATTGGCGCCAATCCTTGCACGGGAGCCGCTGTCTATGGCGGGCAGATCTTTGACCCCCGCTCGATCAGCGCTTCGGCCGATGGCACGCCGTGCCGCACGGCCCCGTACGCCGGAAACAAGATCCCTAGCAGTCAACTCAACCCGGTGGCCCTGAACGTCCTCAAATATCTGCCGGCGCCCAATTTACCAGGCCTGCAGAACAATTTCAGCTACCGGGCCAGCTTCCCGACGGACAATACCACGTACACGATCCGGATCGATCATAACCTCGGCGCAAACGACAAGATTTTCGCTGTTTACGATACGCGGGAAAATACGCTGCTTACGGGTGGAACGCCGACTCTACCTGCTCCGATAGAACCAGAGACTTGGAACCAGGATGTCATCACGCACTATGGCCGCTTCGGCTGGGATCATACATTTGGCCCAACGCTGCTCAACCACCTGAATCTCGGCTTTGACCGCTGGAACAGCGTTAACAATACATCCGCGGCCAGTGCCAACACGAACTGGGCAGCGCAGATCGGCCTGGGAAACGTCAATGGATCGGCCTTTCCACAGTTCAATGTGGGAAGCGGATTTCCCAACTTCGGCGAGGCGCGAGCGGATGCGACCGTCAGCAACCTCGCTGACATCGGTGACACAGTCACCTGGAACAAAGGCGCACACACGTTCACGTTTGGGGGTGACTACCGCTGGATTCAGCTGAATAACCTGACGCAGGACAATGCCGCCGGCACTTACAATTTCACGAATGCCGAAACAGCCGCTGGCCCGGGCGTTCTTGCGAGCCAAGGCGGATATAGTTTCGCCAGCTTCCTCCTCGGCCAGGTGGATAACGCCACTCTCACCACGTTTGCGCATTACCCCCGCTTCACGCAGAATTATTGGGCGTTGTTCGTGCAAGACGACGTCAAGATAGGGTCACATCTGACGCTAAACCTCGGGTTACGCTGGAGTGTTGATCAACCTCGTACAGAGGCCGACAATTTTACTTCGAACTTCGACCCGTCCATTCCAAATCCGGGCGCTGGCGGGAGACTCGGGGCGCTAGCCTTCGCATCCAATTGCGCTGGCTGCAATGTCCGCTGGGCCAAGACGTTCTATAACGATTTCGGACCACGAATCGGCTTTGCCTATTCTCCGGGCCACGACGGCAAAACAGCGATTCGCGGCGCTTACGGCATCTTCTATGGACCCCTCTTCTACTCCGATTTCGGTAACAACGCAAACGCGGGTTACGCAGCGTCACCAAATCCGGTTTCATCCAACGCGTTCGCTCCCGCATTCAATCTCTCCAACGGTTTTCCTGCCTATACCGCCGCGCCTACACTGGATGCCACCATTCGAAACGGCCAGTCGCTTGATTACATCACTCCGGGGTTCGGCAAGCCACCCATGATCCAAACGTGGAGTTTTCAGGTGCAACAGCAGCTGGCGCAAGATCTGATTCTCAGCGTGGGATATGTAGGCAACAAGGGGCAAAACCTACGCTCGGCAGCGGCCGCTGGCTCGTATAACAACACGCCGCTGCGGAACCTTGCGCTCGGTCAGAATGTGCTCTCCTCCGATATCGGCTCGACTGCAGCCTCCGCGGCGGGAATCACCGCACCCTACCCCGGATACAAGGGGACTGTCGGCGACGCCCTTCGCCAATATCCGCAGTACCGGCGCATGAATACGGATTGTTGCCTCGAGAACGATGGCATGTCGACCTTTGAAGCATTGGAAGTGATGCTTTCCCGTCGCTTCCGGAATGGCTTCAACCTTCAGGCTTCTTATACCTGGTCGAAGACGATCAGTGATGCCGACAGCCTGCTGCCGGCGCAGAACGCGGGCGGCGGTGTCTATCAGAACCCATATAACCTGCACTTAGAGAAATCGATCAGCAGCCAGGATATCCCGCAAACCTTCGTCCTGAGTTACCTATATGAGCTGCCTTTCGGAAAGAACAAGCATTTTCTGAATCATGGCGGAATCGTGAATGCGCTCGTTGGCGGCTGGCAGATCGGCGCGATCCAGCGCTATCAGAGCGGCCAGCCCTTGCCATTCTACTGCGCCTCCGGCAGCAACAGTCCAGGCTGGGACAATTGTTTCCGTTTCAACCCGGTCGCTGGACAGTCCGTCTACAACTCTGGCATTCACCAAGCTGGCTACAATCCGCTTACGACGCCGTACTTCAACAACGGCTACTTCACAGACCCAAACCCGAATCCGAATGCGCCGATTGTCTTTGGGCAGTTGTCGCGCGTGACTGGTTTCCGAATGCAGTCGTTTTTCAACGAAGATATTACTCTTTCCAAACGCTTCGCCATCACCGAAAGAGTGAAGCTCGAACTGCGGGCCGACGCATTCAACATCGCGAACCGGCATATTTTCAGCCAGCCGGGCAACCTGAGTCCTGAGCCGAACAACGTGTCAACAAACTTTGGCTATGTGACGAACACTCTGGACAGCCCGCGCAGCGTGCAGGCGGAAATGCGGCTGATCTTTTAAAGAGAAAGCGCAAAGTGGGATCACAGAAATCTTCTTTCCTGTGATCCCAACGTTATCGCTCTGCTACTCTGTTCCGCGCAACTACGCATCTGCATCCGTCGCGGCCTTCCACTTTCTTTATACGAACATCGTTCAGTAATACAAATCACACTCGACGAAAGATCACGGGCAGGCTTGTTAGCAGTCGCTTCTTTGTTCTGGGATGTTTAATCGCTAAATAATCGATGAATTCAGTGCCACGGCCACCAATGTAAGGGTGGAAGTAATTGTCTAGGTCGACCATTTTGGCGCGTTCCACTCACTGCTCTTGTTAGTTGGAATAGCGGTGTCTAGTCCCTTTATGGTAGGCTTTAACAATTCTTATGGACCGAGGAATAGGAATGAATAGCGTTTCACGTAATTCAACAGTGCAGTGCAAATCATTCCATTGGTTATACCGGGATTTAGCGTAAGAACATCGAAGAGCTTAAGACATGAGACGTAGACCGCACCTTGTTCGTTGTACTTCCGCAATCCTGTTTATGGTTGTTACAGCGCTTGCCGCACCGTTACAGAGCCAGGATCTTCCGGACTATTGGAAAGGACTGGTGGGCGCGCAAGTTACGGTGCCGGAAGCCTCCGCCACAGCAAATATATTGGCGCTAAACACGAGCATGTTTGACTTATATGACTCGGCGGGCCAGATTTTTACAAAGAATATATTGGCGAGTCACCCGGTTATTCTTGCTCTCTTCTCTGGCAGCGGAGGAAACTTCACGCTCTATCGTCCGGGACAGCCACCTCTGGCGGCAACATCAGTGCCGATGGTTTACCAAATTCTAAAATCGGTCGCTCACAGCACCATGGCGCTGGCCGAAGTAGTGGGGCCGTTTCTTACTAGTCCGGACGATCAATCCTGGCGTTCACCCATTCTTGCTTTCCGGAGCCGGATGCAATCAGCGGTAGACGGACTAGACGCTGTTTCCATGCCAAGCGGATGGCGCGATAACAATAGAACGATCTTGCTGCACAATCTCGAGTTTATCGATGACTGCATCGCAAAAAAGGCGATTTCCGCCGCAGCATTGGAAAAATTCGGACGGCAGCAAGCTCCGTTTCTAGCCAAGAATGTCACGTGGGCGGCACAGACCCAAGTCGCGCATTGGATGGAGGTGGTTGGCAAATGGAAAGCGATGCTGGGTGGTGACTGGGACAAAACCATCGCCGCCAGCAACACGATCTATGTGACGCGGCAAAACAATGTACTGTTCAGCGTTTTGGCTCAATACTTTGGGCCAGAAGCGATTAACGACCGCCTGCTGCTTATTGAGACCGTCTCGTTCACCACCACTCAAGCGGAGATGCTGACGGCGCTAACGCGTATTGTTGCCGACCGTTCTGTAGGGCAGTTGTTCTTCGGCAACTATCACCTGATGGACTACGAATTAATGGGCGGCGACGGGCGTGACGCCATCCTTGCGGAGACGGCCAAGCGAAATATGCAGCCGTTCTTACCGCCCGCAGTGCCTTTCGGTTCGCATCAATGGCCCACGCTGATCACGCCGGGCCCGGGTCCCACGTCGTTGTCGACATTATCGACGCTCCACTAAACGCCACGTGCGCATAAATACGATCCCAGGTCCGCATCATGAATCTCAATACAATTACGACCGTGAAGCGTCCCGGGGACGTTCGCGAGATTAGAAGTTGGCTTCCAGGCGCGGCATGGCTTGCAGGTGGTACGTGGCTCTTCTCAGAGCCGCAGCCTACACTCGATACCCTCATCGATCTCGAGGCGCTTCGCTGGCCCGCGCTTCAAATTTCAGCTGATGGGATTGATGTCGCCGCAACCTGCCGCATCATGGATCTCTACCGCCTGGAGGGTCCAGCGGAGTGGACCGCCCTGCCGCTGCTAGGCGAATGCTGCGATGGGTTGCTTGCGTCTTTTAAGATCTGGAACACGGCAACGGTAGGCGGCAACATCTGTATGTCACTGCCCGCCGGTGCGATGACTTCGCTCGCGGTTGCGCTGGAAGGTACGCTCACGCTGTGGCCTCTGGGCGGGGCTCCGCGGATTGTTCGCGCGGCCGATTTCGTCACGGGCAATCACCAGAATATGCTGCAACCGGGTGAATTGCTGCGGAGCATCCATCTACCGGCCGCCGCTCTTTTGAAGCGATATTCGTTCCGCCGCGCCTCTCTCGTCAAACTCGGGCGATCCGCCGCTCTGCTGATTGGAACGCGCGGTTCCGACGGCAAGTTGCTGATTACGATCACGGCAGCAACACCTCGGCCCGTGCAGCTTTCTTTTCCCGGGATTCCAGTGGCTGACGAACTTCGCCAGGCGATTGACACCGCTATTCCCGAGGATGGGTACTTCGATGACGTAAACGGCCGCGGGGACTATAAGCAGCACCTGACCTACTATTTTGCCGAGCAAATTCGAATGGAACTAGCCCAACCAGGAGTCGCGGCATGAAGTACACCGTCAACGGAGCTCTATTTTCCGCTGAACCGCAAGCCGGTCAATGCCTGCGCACGCTGCTGCGTGACTTTGGGATTTTCGGGGTGAAGAAGGGTTGCGATTCGGGCGATTGTGGCGCTTGCACGGTCTGGCTTGACGGCGAACCCGTGCATAGCTGCCTGGTTCCGGCGTTTCGCGGAGCGAACCGCAAGATCACGACAATTGAGGGACTCGCGGTTGAGGGCCAGCTTCACCCGATGCAGCAGGCCTTCCTCGATTCGCAAGCATTCCAGTGCGGCTTTTGCACGGCGGGAATGATCATGACGGCTGCGTCGCTTGACGATCACCGGCGGCAGGATTTGCCTCACGCTTTGAAAGGCAATCTCTGCCGCTGTACGGGCTATCGCAGTATCGATGACGCGCTTCACGGCAGAAAATCCACCGAAGATGATGTGGCCGGCCATGCCTGCGGAGCCAACTTGGAGAATCCGTTCGGCAAATTCATTGTGACCGGCCGGGCCCGCTACACCATGGACATCGCGGTTGACAACCTGCTGCACTTAAAGGTTGTACGGTCGCCGCATGCCCATGCGCGCATTCGCTGCATTGACCGCACGAAGGCGCTGGCCATGCCCGGCGTCGTGGATATTTTCACCTGGGAAGATGTGCCGCGACGGCTTTTCAGTTCAGCCACGCATGAGGATCACCTTGTCGATCCCGACGATACATACGTCCTGGACAAAGTGGTCCGTTTCGTGGGTCAACGCGTAGTGGCAGTGGTGGCGGAGACGGAAGCCGCGGCGGACAATGCCTGCCGTTTTGTCGAGATCGAATACGAATTGCTGGCGGCGGTCTTCGATCCGGAAACGGCTATGGAACCACACGCTCCGGTTCTGCATGACAAGGGACAAGCGGCGAAGGGCAACATCTACGTGGATATTCACGGCGAGGTGGGCAGTGTTAAAGTCGGATTCGCCGCGGCCGAGGCCATTCACGAGCAGACGTACTCGACTTCACGAGTGCAGCATGTTCATCTAGAAACGCACGGATCCATCGCTTGGACCAGCGAGGATGGTAGGGTGCATGTACGCACGAGCTCGCAGGCTCCCTTCATCACTCAGCAAAAGCTGTGTCACATCTTCGGTCTGCGGCCCAGCCTGGTACACGTCTTTACGGAGCGAGTGGGTGGCGGTTTCGGCGGCAAACAGGAAATGCTCTCGGAGGATCTATGCGTCCTGGCGACACTGAAGACCGGCCGGCCGGTTAAGTGGGAATTCTCCCGCGAGGAACAATTCATCGCGGCGTCCACGCGCCATCAGATGACAACGCATGTGAAACTGGGCGCTACGAAAGACGGAATCATCACAGCCTTGCAGGTTAGGGTTGTTTCCAATACTGGCGCGTATGGCGGCCATGGTGGTGAGACGCTCGCCGCCGCGCTGGGCAGCCCTCTGGCGGCCTATCGTTGTCCGAATAAGAAGGCCGATGGGTATGCGGTCTACACCAACATGGTTCCGGGCGGCGGCTTCCGCGGCTATGGCGCATCACAAACCACCTTTGCAGTCGAATCCGCGATGGATGAATTAGGGCAGTTGCTTGGATTAGACTCGTTTGAAATTCGCCGGCGAAACAGGGTTGGTCCAAAGGACTGTATTGAATCGGTCTGGAAGGACATCAGCGATATCGAGTTCGGCAGCTATGGCCTGGATCAGTGTTTTGATCTGGTTGAGAACGCGCTTGCCGCTGAAGGCGGGTTGCCGAAGCCGGAGGGGAATGAGTGGAGGGAAGGTACGGGTATTGCCTACGCGATGCTCGACTGCGGTCCGCCGACGGAGCACAGGTCCAGCGCTTTGATGACGCTATTACCCTGCGGCGGCTACCACCTGGCGGTCGGTTCCACGGAAATGGGCAATGGGTCGGTGACCTCACACCGGCAACTGGCGGCTTCGGTGCTTGGCGCCCGAGCCGACGACATCGATATCATTAACGCCGATACGGATCTTACGCCTTACGACACTGGAACGTTCGCTAGCACCGGAACGGTGGTTGCGGGTAAAGCGGTGGTACTCACGGCCGAGGCGCTGCGCGACAACATCCTCACCTATGCAGGCCAGCACACCGGCACGCCTTGCTCAGATTGGCGGCTGGAGGGTGGCGCAGTGGTTTCGGGCGATCGCCGGATATCACTGACCGACCTTCACGCCGCCGGCTGCCGCGAGGGGCATCGCTTCGAAGCGAAGCGGAAGGCATATCTTTCGCCTCGGACCACTGCATTCAACGTTCAGGGCTTCCGCGTTGCCGTTCACCTGGTCACAGGTGAGATCCGGATTTTGCGGAGTGTGCACGCGGCGGACATTGGCCGGTTGATCAATCCGATGCAATGCCGCGGACAGATTGACGGCGCCATCGCCATGGGCATTGGTTGGGTGCTAACTGAAAACATGGTGCACGACGCAGATGGCCGCGTAGTAAACGCGGCGTTGCGGAATTACCGTATTCCCGCATTTGCCGATATCCCCCGTACCGAGTTGTTCTTTGCGGATACCTATGACAGCATCGGACCGTTAGGCGCCAAATCACAAGGCGAGTGCGCGATCAACCCGGTCGCACCGGCGCTCGCAAATGCCGTTAAGAATGCCACGGGCGTTCGATTTTGTCATTTGCCATTGACGCCAGACCATATCTTCGACCGGCTGGTCCCCGTTCCGGAAAGAGCCTAAACGGTGGCTCAAGATCAGAATCGAGGCCCGGCTACAGCCGGTGGCGTGACGGTTGTCACGCAGACTAGGCCGGTCACCGGGCAGGAAAAGACTTTTGCGCGCTGGCAGGACACAATCGGCGCTGCAGTAGCCAAGTGGCCCGGTTTCATCGACCAAAAGGTGATCCAGCCAAGTCCGCCCGCACAGATCGATTGGGTCATCCTGCAGCGTTTTTCGTCGCTGGCCGGGGCTACCGCGTGGCTGCATTCGGCCGAACGGCTCAGCCTGGTGGACACCATCCAGTCCGCCTTGGCGGGGACTGACGACATTCATATCGTAAAAGACGGCGCATCCGGCGTATTGCCCGCGCCGGTTTCCCTAGTCATCTCCACGCGTGTCAAGCCCGGCCACGAAGTCGCCTATCGCCGATGGGAACAACGGATTGCCGCCGTCCAAGCGCATGCGCCCGGATTTGAAGGCTACCGTTTCGAGCCGCCGGTCCCGGGCGTGCAGGAAGATTGGCTGGCGATCATCCGGTTCGACTCTGAGCCTAACCTTGAAAATTGGCTCAAATCTCCCGAACGGCTCAAGCTATTAAAGGATGCGGAATCCTTCACCGAGCGTTTCAACACGCGCGTGGTCCGGAGCGGATTTGACCAATGGTTTTCCGGCAGCCAGAGAGGCATGCCGCCACCGCCTGTATGGAAGCAGAACATGATTGTTCTGCTCCAGCTCTATCCGGTCGTCTTCTTATTCGGAATGTTCGTGCAAAATCCCGTGCTGATCAAGCGGCTCGGAATGCCGTTTTGGCTGGCGCTGTTTGTTGGCAATCTTACTAGCGTGGTGTCGCTGAATTGGTTGGTCCCCTGGGCTAGCAAGCGCTTAGGCTGGTGGTTGCAACCCACTGGGCCGGCTTCCATGAAAACGCATATTCTCGGCGCGGGCGTCGTCACCGGCATTTATGCGCTATGGCTGCTTGCATTTTCACGCTTGTAGGCGGTCGCTGCCGGAAGGAATCCTCTTACAATGTTTCAGGCGGCACGGCTGGACCGATCCTCTCAGATCTTTTTCGCGGTTCTCTCTGTTCTCTTCCCTCTGGTTAGCACCGGGTCAGCGGAATCACAGAATTGGATACCGGCTCCGGGGGCAAAGCCGGCTTACTCCGTGGTTTACACCGGACGCCTGTTCGGCTATTTTCGATATCCCGACGTACAGAGCAGCTCTCAGAAAGGATGTCCGTCGGAGCAGGACGTTCCACTACCGCCGCAAGTGACGCAGTTCCGCTCGGCTCTTCAGCGGATTCATTCCAGCGGCGACGTACTCGTATCGATGGGCGACAACTTTGCGCCCGAGTTGCTTTCGCGGACCATCCGCAACGATCTGTCAGGAACAGCCCATCAAGGAGAGATGGTCAGTAAGAATCTGTTTGACCCCGAGCCGCAAGGCGCGAGCTGGATTCCGGTGATGTCTTCGCTCTCTCGCCAAGCAGGCTCCGTGGAGGGTACAGTTCCCTCCGACAACGTCGGGTGTTTTTTCCGGTTGATGCAATTTGACGCGGTTGTTCCCGGGTTCGACGACTTCTACTTTGGACCGGCGCGCTTGCGGGAGATAGCACGCTTCCTCGCCGGGCCCGCGGCCGGAAACGAGCGGCCCACGCAATTGCTTGCGGCCAACCTTCTGATTAGACCCACCGGGGCTGAGGCTGGCTCTCCTTTCCCCGCATCTCAATTGCCGCGGCCTCTGCGGCAAGCATTTGCTCCTAGCGAAGCCGTTCATTTCGATCTGCCGTCGGATGTACTGCCTTGGTTGAAACAGGTCGCCGTACACAGCGAGTGGAAGCAGACGCGTGTATTCGATTGCCTCGTGAACCTAGGCAACATGGGTGAATTCAAGCTGCCGCTGCAGCCGGGCAGTGGATGCGTGCCGCTGCGGGAGCCGGCGCACGGTTCCGGGATCTACCGTTTTCAACCGCCAGCGAATCCTTCTGGGAATTTTCTTCCTGCTTACTATTCACTGGATCCAGGGGACAACCACGCTCTCTGCGCCGTGTACACGGAAGAAAGTCAGGAAGCTACTCACTGCGAGTTCTTCCGCGTACAATATCCTCTCTTTCAATACCGTCCCCAAACCTCGGGGGCAACACCCGCGCCGTACTATCTTGCGGCGGATGGAAATGGACCCGCCGTTTTCGGCGTACTCGATCCTGAGATCGCGAAACGCGCCAGTGAGTTCAACAAGAGCTCCGATACGGAAGTTGCCATCAGTGACCCGGCGGAAGCGCTGCGCCAGATGCTACAGCTGTGTGAATCCGAGGTAACTTGTAGAGACCGGCCCAAAGTACTGCTCGCGCAAATGCCGTTTTATAAGGCTTCGGAACTGGCCGCCAAGTTGAAGTTATTCGACATTGTAGTGGCGGAGTCGAATGCGGAACATGCGAGCGGTGAGGAGTACATTGGCAGGTCTGGCGCAACATCATCGTACTTGTTGACACCTGGCGCCGTCTACCAGACGAATAGAGCGGACGTGCTGAGTACAAATCTGCGGCGCCTGGAGGCATACGCCAACTCCGGTGGTGACGCAGTTCCCACTCGTTTCTTTAAGAATCGCGTGGAGGATGTAGCCGTGCAATTCCCCAAACGCGGCGGCTGCCTTACCTGTGATCTAAACGCCGAGGCCGGCCGCTCAGCGAAAGTGGCCGGATCGGATCCCCAGGAAGTCTACGCCAAGCTTGCACTCGAATCGATGCAGCAGTATTGCCACTCTGATGTTGCGCTCCTCCAGCGAAGAGACGTATTTTCCGGTTTCGAACAGACTGTTCAGCTCTGGCCCGCCGATTTTCACTACACTCCGCAACAGCTTATTGACGAAGTGCTCTGGAAAGGGGACTTCACGCTATGTGCGCCCGTGGCAGGTTCCATTTTGCGGAAGCTATTGACTGAATCGGCCGCGTTCGACCGGCAAGATCGAGATCTCTTTTCGGTCGAAGTCGAGCTCGGAAGAGGCTTACACACACTCGGAATTCAAAAGGATATCTCGACGGGAGGCCCGCTGATTCGTGGACTTCCGATCGAAGACAATGTAATTTATGCGGTCGCTCTACCAAGCGAACTCGGATTCGGAAACTCGGGCTATCCGGAATTTCCAAAGGCCGCCATGCCCCCTGGCGTTCAGTTAAGTTCGCTAAATCCCGGGGCCAGCCTGAGCGGACTCGCCTGCGCAAAACTGCCGGATACGGTCAAGCTCGGCTTCTGCCAGGCCGGACAATTCGACAAAACCGGCCGCTCAGATGCTCTTCCGCAAGAGCCCATCGTAAACGGCCGAAGATTGCCCAAGTGGCTGCTGCAATGGAGCGATTTCTTCAGTCGGCCTGACCGTCCTGAGGTTTCCGCCGGCATAGCAAGTAAGAATTCGCCCGACGAGGAAGTGGCGCGCCGCGGTCTCTGGTGGATCAGCGTACAGAACATTTCGATTGGATACGCTTTGACCTTCATTGGCGGTTCCGACCGGACAAAACCCGGCTACTTTGTTGGCAACAACGCTTTTTCACAATTGTCAACGCCGGAACAGTCAGTCTTTAGCTTCTGGGGGCGGGCTCGTGGAGGATACTCATTTCCGCGATTTCTGGACTTCTATGTGTCAGCGGAGGCGAGATACGCGCAGACAGCCATTCGCACTCCCGACGAACGAGGAAACTTTGCAGACTATCAAAAAAACATCAGAAACAACCTGATGCGCGACGAAGTGGGCTTGCTTTCCAAACCGCTATTCCGAAAGGTCCCGGTCCGTTTGCTTCTATCGGAAAATTTGTTGACACAGGTGGTCCATCCCATTCAGCAATTTGCCGTCCCGCCTCCCTGCCCAACTGCCTCCTCCTGCGCGGAACAGACCACCATTGCCACGTTCGCTCTGAACAAGAACTATCAAGTCCTGACGCGGTTCGGAGCGCGCCTGCAAAACAGCCGGGACTGGATAGAAGCGGGAAGAGAATATGGCGCAAACATCAACACAGCGTACGACTACGCAATACAGGATGTTGGCTTCTCACACCCGTTTCCTTGTCAGATTTCGGTGAACTACACGCTCAGCAACTGCGTGAATTTAGATCGGTCATTCAGCACGGCAAGCAGAATCACTCCATCGACAACTACCCGGCACTTAAACGGCTGGTTTCTGAATTTTCATTCGACGCTTCCGTTATACAGGAACAAACTTCTGCTCTCCATCGACAGCTATGGCGAAGTCTTCGACAAGCGGCAGGGTGACACAACGTTTGACACGAGATTTTACGAAGACCTTATCGTTTCCTTGAATGTACCAATTTGGGGAAATCTGGTTTTTGCTCCTCAGGTAGAAACATTTTTCTATCAGAACAAAGTCATGCACGATGTCTTCCAGGTGAACCATTATCTGCTTGTCAGCAGTTCTATCAAGCTCGAATATTCTTTTGATTGGCATCGAGGCGTCGGGCCGACGAATGCGCTACGGAGTCCCACTGGAACATCGAACAGCGCGAACGGGAAATCACGCTGAGCAATAAATAGTTCGTGCTTCTTCATCCATCCTGCAGGCCTTGACGAACGGCCGCAGGACGTCCGGGATGGGGCGAAGATGGTTTTTTCAACGATGAAGTGTAGTGGTTTCAACTTGATCTGACATTTGATAGATCGCGTGGAGACGCGCGGAAAAGGAGAATGTCAATCAAGTTGAAACAAGGGAAAAAGGGCAATTGATGGGCATTTCTTCCCCTTTCGTGGACATTCGCACCAAAAACTGTGCTCTCTCGAAGCGGGGAACAGCACACAACTATTCTTCCTTGCCCTACTGTTCTCCTTCGGTTGCCATGCAAGCATAATCGGCACTACGGTGAACGGCGGATTTTTCTTCCATGGCAATCTAATGAATAATCAATTCAATCTCACTCTTGTCCAAGACAGCAAACAGTCTGAACTGAGCAAAAGAAGAAGCCCCCCTATAATTGCTCCAGCGTCGAACTGACTTTTGAGCGAGCTGTTCGGCAGCCGAATCCCCAACAGGAGGGCAAA
>Ga0193743_1001100_pt1 | contig 20569 bp, 17 predicted proteins | sample L2c2metaG_FD_143038 | JGI IMG/M metagenome (GOLD analysis project Ga0193743, IMG submission 143038) | Soil microbial communities from a riparian zone of the East river system, Colorado, United States - L2c2 | ecosystem: Environmental > Terrestrial > Soil > Riparian zone | place: USA: East River... | reverse complement strand
AACGGATGGAGAGGAACTAATAGGCAACGTGGATGTTGTTTGTTTTCCTAGGGTTAGGTGGTTTAGGGGCTTGACAGGTTTTGGGTGCTCTTTGGGGTATTCGGGAGAAGGCACTTGGGTTGCTGCGCTCTCGCCCGTAAAGGCGGGAATTCTTCCCTGCGCTACGAAAGGCAGGAACAGGCAACAGCAAGGACGGTGGAATTGGGTGGTTAGAAAGGTTCAGGCGGTTGGGGCGAATCAAGACATTCGGGATCCTTCCCCTTCGACAAGCTCAGGGTCAGGATGACAGCGTAAAACAAGTAACGGCAAAGACAACGGCAATTGCAACTGCAAAAGCCGCTGCAACTGCAAAAGCCGCTGCAACTGCAAAAGCCGCTGCAACTGCAAAAGCCGCTGCAACTGCAAAAGCCGCTGCAACTGCAAAGCGCGGCAACGGTAGTGGGGAGATCGTTGTGAGCGCGAGCCTGTGTCTTCGAGGGAAAAAGATTGCCATATGCGATGGCAATCTTTTGCTGTGGGTGTGTTGTCTCTTTGCGCTATCCAGTTCGCTCCAGGAAAAAAATGGCTTTTTCCTGAAGATTACTGAACTTTGTGAATGGCCTCTTACTTGCATTAGTGATAGTGCATCGAAAAATTGCAATGTAACCGGCTATTGCGCCCACGCTTCATTCATGGGGCGAATCGCTAAAACCATGGGCCTTTCCAAGGTTTGTGCGTGCCCCAAAATCGGGTACCAGTTTTGGAGAGCAGGGTGTTGGTCAGTGAGTTGCAGCCGTCGGTTACGACAAAGCAGATCAGTTGACCGGCGAGGATATTTTGAGACAAAACGGAGATCGACAGAGTATGGCCGGTCTCCGCGATAGGTAGTACGAAGCAAATGTCGTTTGCATCTTTGTTGTTTTGAGGAGGAAGTTATGTACGTTTTGTTTGCTCCCGCTTTTCTTGCCCTTGGTGTCATTGCTTTCATTACGCTCCGCGACCAGTTCCGGTTTGTTCGTGCCCGTCGTCGATAGTCTTCTCCGGCCCGAATGTAGATCTGAACAGAAAAAGCCAGGCGATTGCCTGGCTCTTCTGTTGTTTTGAGCAGGCAATGCTCTTTATTGCTGTTCGAAGACGACTGCTGCCGCGTCGTAGTCTCCCTGCAGGTTGATGTCGAGGCCGTGGGAGATCCAGAAGGCTCCGCTGGCTGATGCGGGGGTGTCCTTGGCGAGGCTGCCGTGGATGACGTGGGTGCGGTAGATGGCTGTGGGGTCGAGTCCCTGCAGGTAAAGACGCGGCACAGGGTAGCCAAACTGACTGGAGTGCAGGAAGGCGAAGGCTACGGATTGCTTGCGGTCGCGGGAGACTGAATGCGTGGCGGAGAACTCGCTGCCGTCCTGGGGTGAGACGAGACGGTAGAGGGAGCCGTGCTGGACGGTGTCGCGGATGGTCTTGTACTCGGCGACCATGTGTTTGGCCGTGGCGAAGTCGTCGGGGGTCCACTTGTTGAGGTTGGAGCCGATGCCGAGGCCTCCCTGCATGGAGGAGAGGAAGCGGTAGGCGGTGGAGAAGTTGCGATGATTACGACCGGTCGTGGAGGAGTCGGTGACCCAGGCCATCATGACGCCGGGGGTGTAGACGTGGGTGAAGCCGTCCTGGATGAGGAGGCGGTCGAAGGGGTCGGTGTTGTCGGAGGTCCAGACCTCTTCGGTGAGGCCGAGGATGCCGAGATCGACACGGCCGCCGCCGCCGGAGCAGGATTCGAACTCGACCCTGGGATGTTTGGCGCGAAGCTCGGCAAGGATGGAGTAGAGGTTGCGGATGTAGGCGACGGGGAGCGTCTTCTGGTCTTCAATCTTCGCTGCGGGCCATCCGGGCTCGGCCCAGTTGCGGTTGTAGTCCCACTTGACGAAGGCGATGTCGTAGTCGGTGAGCATCTTGTCGAGGAAGCCGAAGACGTAGGCGCGGACCTCGGGCATGGCGAGGTTGAGGACGAGCTGGTTGCGGGCCTGGGTCTCCGGGCGGCCTTCGAAGTGGATGACCCAGTCGGGGTGCTTGCGGTAGAGGTCACTGTCGGGGTTGACCATCTCGGGCTCGAACCAGAGGCCGAAGTCCATGCCGAGGGCGTGGACCTTCTTGATAAGGGGCGCCAGGCCGTTGGGGAACTTCTGCGGGTTGACGTACCAGTCGCCGAGGCCGGCGTGGTCGTCCTTGCGCTGGCCGAACCAGCCGTCGTCCATGACGAAGCGCTCTACACCGATGCTGGCGGCTTTTTCGGCGAGGGCAGTTTGGCCCGCCTCATCGACGTTGAATTCGGTGGCCTCCCAGGAGTTGTAGAGGACGGGACGGGGGCGGGGAAGCTGGTTGGGGGCTCGAAGCGGTGCAGGAGACGGGAGGCTTCGCCCATGCCCGCGTTGGAGTAACCGGCGTAGAAGACGGGGGTTTCCAGCTTCTGGCCGGGGGATAGTGGGTAGGCGAAGTCGAAGGGATTGAAGCCGCCGGTGACGCGGATCTGCTGGAGCTGGTCCTGCTCGAGGGTGATGCTCCAGGAGCCGCTCCAGGCGAGGGCTCCGAACCAGACGTCGCCGGTCCGCTCAGTGACGGGGCCGCGGTTGATGGCGAACCAGGGATTGTTCTGGTGACCGGTGGAGCCGCGGCGGCTCTCGAGGACGGTCTTGCCGGGTTGGATGGGCTGCGAGTGGAGGGCGGACTCGCCTGCCCAACGGCCGCTGAGATAGTGCATGGTGTAGTCGGTGCCGCGGGGGAGGTTCCAACTGGCGGCGGCGGCTTGCTCGATGGTGAGGTTGGCCTGCGTGCGGTTCTCGATGGTGGCGGAGCGCCCGAGGATGCCGGTGTCCCTGTCCATGCTGTAGCGGAGGGTGACGAAGAGGTCGCGGGAGATGTCGCGCAGGACGATGGTGAGGGTGTTGGCGGCGATGGTGTGGGAGACGTAGTGGAGGACGAGATCGCGGTTGCCGTCGCTAAAGGTGACCTTCAGGGCGGGCTCGACGTAGAGCTCGGCTCCCCAGCCGGCGAACTCCTGTGGGGTTGTGGCGTGGGAGGTATCGAAGGAGGCCTGCTCTGGTGAGGAGTGGGCTGAGGGGAGACGGTCCGAGGCGGCGAGGCGGTGGCCCCAGTAGAGGGATTGGAGCTCGTCGCGCTCGTTGATGCCGAAGATGTAGGTGACGCCGGCACCGTCGAGGCGGAAGGCGCGGGTGGCGCTGTCGTAGGTGATGGCGGTGGGAGCTGCTGCAGGTTTGTTGGCAGGAGGAGCTGCGGGCGAGGCGAGGAGTTGGGTCTGAGTCGTGGGGAGGCAGAGGAAGGGAAGCAGGGAGGCCCGCGCTATGGCTTTGACTGTTGCTCGAGATGTCTGAAAGAGAGAGGATCGGCGCATTTAGAAGGCTCGAGAGATACAGAATTGAGAGACTATTTTTTCTATCACATGGACACTAAAGACAAGGATTACGAGAGGTTTGATGCGATTACATCTCTGGCTTTGCTGGAGGGCTTACGGTGATGGCTTTGGAGAGCAGGAGGAAGGCGATGGCTCCGAAGGCCGGGACGGCCAGGCCGGAGCGGAGACTGTTGAACTCGGTGGAGATGACGCCGGTTAGCCAGGGGAGGGTTGCTCCTCCTACGCTGGCCAGCGCGAAGAGTGGTCCGAGTCCTGGATGGTTTCCGGTTCGTGCGAGGAGGAAGGAGATTGTGAGCGGATAGAGAGGCGCAAGGGTGAGGCCGCTGAGAATGGTGATCGCAACCATGCTGCCGGGAGAGAGATGAACTGTGACGCAGAGGAGGGCCTCTGTGACGATGAGAGACGTGAGGCAGAGCCGGAAGAGGATGGCTTCGCCGACGCGCGACATGAGGGCCGCTACGAGGAGCCGACCGGCTAGCTCTGCCGTCCAGAAGCAGAGGGTGATGGTGGAGGCCTGGATGGAGGGATTCGTGCGGACAGCGTAGCTGGGCAGCCAGCCATTGAGCGAGTTCTCGATACCTATATAGAGGGGCAGGGCCGCGCCGAAGACGAGAAGGGGGACAAGGAGGAGGAGCATCCGCGAGGCTGATTGCGGCGACGAAGACGCTTCCGAGAGTGCAGCCGGGCTGACGGCCTGAGGGACAGTGGCAGCGAATCCAGAGGCTATGACGAGTGCGACCGAGACGATGAGGAAGAAGGGGGCAACGTTTCTGGTGGCAGAGACGTGCACGAGCAAGGGACAGGCAATTGCGCCGAGTCCCCATGCGACGTTCAGTATGGCGAGAAGGCGTCCGCGAAGGGCTGGAATGCTGGTGCCGACGACGATGTTTCCCGCGGTGAGCCCGGCTCCGAGGCCAGTTCCGATGCAGAAGAGCGCGAGATGGGCCGTGCTGAAGCTTGCCCAGATCATCATGATGCATCCTGCAGCGGAGAGGAGCGCGCCGAAGATGACGCTGACACGGAGGTTGCGAGCGGCAAACCATGCGCCGCAGAGTTGGCCGGCAAAGCTGGCGGTAAAAAGCGTGCCTGCCTGAGCGTCCTGGATATTCCATCGCTGGACCAGGACGGGTAGAAGCGGGCCGAGCATTACAGTTGCTAACCCGGCTACGACGAAGTAGAAGAATACTGGCGCGAGTACGGTAACGCGCTGGTCGTTCTTCAGACCGTCCGATTGATCCAGCTCTAAATGGGGTTGTTGCAATGCGCCTCTGCTAAACCGGTTTCACTGTACGGAAGACTTCAAGGCTTGTGCTGCGTGGGTTTCTTTGACGAAGACCTACGCGAAGGCCATTGGCTTCGATGTATAAGTTACACCGAACCGATCTGGCGTTTGGCTCGCCGTGATTTTGCGGCAGAGGCACGGACACCCGCAGTCGATTCGCGGACGACGAGTTCGGGCTCGAACCAGACAACCTCGGGATAGGGATCGCCTGGAGCCTGGATTCGTTTGACGAGGAGTTGGGCGGCGGTCCAGCCCATCTTGTGCAGCGGTTGCCGGACAGTCGTGAGTCGCGGGTTGAAGTACTCGGCGACGATGATGTCGTCGAAGCCGATGACGGAGATATCGCGGGGGCAGGTGAGGCCGGCATCTTCGATGGCGCGGATGGCGCCGATGGCGGCGGTGTCGTTGAAGCAGAAGATCGCCGTGAAGTCGCGGGTTCGGGCGAGGAGCTCGCGCACGGGAAGGTAGCCGAGTTTGGGCGACCAGAGATTCTCCTCGAGATAGATGCAGAGTTCGTGGCAGATGACGATGCCGATCTCCTGCGCAATGCCGGCAATCGTCTGCCAGCGAACTTCGGAGTCGAGGGAGAAACGCTGGCCCTTCATGAAGGCGATACGGCGGTGCCCGAGCTCGTGGAGGTGTCGCAGCGCCATTCTGGTGGCGCGACTATGGTCCAACTCGACGTTGGTGACGCCGGGGGTCTTGCTGTGGGACGAGATGCCGACGACAGGAAGGGGAACCTTGTTCGGCAGTTCGGTGTTGACGAGAAGAAAGCCGTCGACGGCGCGGTTCATGAGGAGTTCTGGGTACTCTTCCATCAGGTCGGGGCGGCAGAGATGGCTCACGGTGAAGTAGAGGTAGCCCTCCTGCAGAAGGTACTGCTCGACACCGAGCATGACACCGGTGAAGTAGCCTTCGCTCAACTCGGGGACGATGACGCCGACGGTGTTGGTGAGGCGGGTTCGCAACATGCGAGCGTGCAGGTTGGGCCGGTAGTCGAATTTTTTGGCGGCAGCCCGGACACGCTGATGGGTTGCCTGGGAGATGGACTTGGCGACGGGCGAGTTGTTGAGCACGATGGAGACGGTGGCAGGAGAGAGGTCCAGATACTCGGCAAGAATCTTCAGCGTCACCGGCTTGGCGGCATCGGGTATGTTCTTCTGTTTTTGCATCTTTCTCCGCGAGAGTGAGTAAAGTTTTGTACACCCTGGGTGCGTGGTCGAGGAAATGGGTCTAACAGGATGCGTTGCCAACTAAGGCCACGATGCTCCATTTTATTACAAAAAAGTGACGATTTCTCGACACAATCGTGACAACTGGCCCGTCTGATGCGACTAGTTTAAACAGTTCACTTTTGACTCTCCTTCCGAGACTCACAAAGATGCGTCCTTGTGACGGATGACGTTGACGTGGCAGGTGGCCCCATGAAACGTTAACATCATATTCATCATATTCGTCATTCCTAGTGGCATCGGCTGCGCTCCCAAAAGCTGCAATTTTCAGGAGGTATCAGTGAGATTCTCAGGAAAGTTCCTACTTGGATTGTTTGTTCTTATTGCTCTGACACTGGCGAATGTCAGTGCGGGGTTCGCGCAATCGGAATCGCCACTGTCGGGAACAGTGACGGATCCGACCGGGGCTGTCGTCCCAGGTGCGACAGTGGCGATTCGTTCGCTGGCGACGGGTGTGGAGCGCAGTACCGTAAGTGACGAAAGTGGAAACTATACGGCACCTTCGCTACAGCCAGGCGACTATACCGAGACGGTGAGCGCACCAGGATTTGCGAAGTACACCGTGCAAAAGCTGACGCTGGAGGTAGACGGGCATGTGACCGTGAACGCGAGGCTGGCGCTGGCAAGCGCGGGCGAGACGGTACAGGTGGAAGGCGCGCCGCCAGCGATTGAGACGCAGACAATGACGGTAGGGCAGGTGATCGACCAGAAGACGGTGCAGGAGATTCCGCTGAATGGACGGCATTTTCTGGATCTGACGGTGTTGACTCCCGGCGGAGTGACGGCGCCGACGGCGGGCAACCTGACGGCGCCGAGCCGGGGGTTAGGAGCGAATTCGTTCATCACGGCGGGGAATCGGGAGGACTCGGTCAACTTCCAGATCAATGGCGTGAACCTGAACGACATGGTTCAGAACCAGATCACGTTCCAGCCGTCGATCAATACGACGTCTGAGTTCAAGATCAACAACTCGACGTATAGCGCGGAGTATGGGCGCAGCTCGGGTTCGATTGTGAACGTCAGCACGAGATCGGGGACGAACCAGTTTCATGGCGAGATATTTGACTACCTCCGAAACAACTACTTCGATGCTCGCAATTACTTCAACACCAAGGCGCAGCGGCAGGCTTCGCTGCAACGGAACAACTTCGGCGCAGCGCTGGGCGGGCCGATCTTCCGCGACCGCACGTTCTTCTTCCTGAGCTACGAGGGGTTGCGGCAGGCGCAGGGAATCACGATCAACAGCGGCGTGTTCTCGAACGCGCAGAGGGCTACGATCACAGCAATAGGGAGCCCGTCGGCGAAGGCGCTTCTGCCGTTGGTTCCAGCGGCAAACGATGCTTCGGGCCAGCGCTTTCTCGGGAGCACACCGGGCCCGGTGAATATCGATCAGGGAACAGGGGATGTATTCCACCAATTCCGGCCATCCGATCAAATTCACGGTTTCTATGCGTTTCAGGCGGACAGCCGGACGGAGCCGGCCTTGCAGGGCAATACGATTCCAGGGTTCGGCGATCATCGCAACTCGCATCGCCAGGTGCTGACTCTGAATGAGACTCACGTCTTCAGTCCGAACTTCGTCAACGAAGCGCGGCTCGGGTTCAACAGGATCTCTATTGCATTCACTCCAAGTACGCAACTGAACCCTGTGGACTACAACATCGGGGATGGAATCACCACCGCGGTCGGGCTTCCGCAGATCACGATTACGGATATCGGTTTAAACTTCGGCGGGCCTTCGGGGTTCCCGCAGGGACGCACGGATACGCTGGGCATCTTCTCCGATACCGCGACTTACTTGAAGGGCAGGCACTCGATCAAATTTGGCGGAGAGTTTCGCCGGTTTCTGAATGCGAACTTTGCCGGCGATACCGGGATTCTGGGCTTCAATACAACGGCGAATTTTATCGCAGGGAATGCCACGAATTTCAGCATTACGCCGACCACGGTATCGAGTCGCATCTACGTCAACGCCGTCGGCGGGTTCATTCAGGACAACTACAAGGTAGTTCCGAACCTTACGCTTGAGCTTGGGTTCCGCTTCGAGTGGAACGGAACTCCGACGGAGGGTGCCAATCGTCTGGTGGTCTACGACGCTGCGACACAGAGTCTGATTCGCACGGGGACGCAGGGGCTGGGCAGCGTGTACAACCAGAACTATAACTATGAGCCGCGCCTGGGGTTTGCGTACGACGTCTTCGGCACCGGAAGGACGGTTGTTCGAGGCGGGTTTGGCCTGATGGCAGACCAGCCAGCGACTAACGCTGTGACGGGGCTTGCCTCGAATACGCCGTTTGCCGCCCCGGTCGCATTCAATGCCAGCACGCAGACACCTTCGATTCCGGTGAGCAGCCTCTATACCTCGGCGTCGGCCAGCGGGCTGGCGATCAACAATATTACGCGTAACTTCCGCAATGCTTATACGGAGACTTTCAACGTCAACATCCAACAAGAGCTGCCATGGCGAGTGGCGCTGCAGGCCGGGTACTATGGCTCGGTTGGGCGTCACCTTCGCGCACGGTTGAATCAGAACCAGCCGATCAATGGCGTCAGGCCGTATCTGGCGATCTCGTCGTCGAGCCTGATCGCGCCAGGCAGTCCGACGAATGCAAATATCGCAGAGGTGAGCAGCGTAGGCTCATCGAACTACAACGCGATGTGGATTACGGCGCGCAAGAGCACGCGGACGGGGTTGACGTTGAATACAACGTATTCCTATTCGAAGTCGCTGGATGTGAACTCGCTTGGGTCGCAGGGTGGATATGTGTTCCAGGACAGCTACAACCCGGGTAACAACTATGGGCCGTCGGACTTCGATGTGCGCCATCGGATCTCGGGAAACGCGATCTACGACCTGCCGTTCAAAGGGAACAGGTTTGTCGAGGGCTTCCGTCTGGCGGGGATTGTGCAGTGGCAGACGGGGAACCCGATCAACGTGGTCAATCCGGTTTCGACCTTCAATGGTTTGAACGGAGCAACGGCGACAGTGCGGCCAAACGTGGTAGCGCCGATCAGGATCCATAAAGGGTTCGTTGGGACGAATCCGAATGTGACCTGGATTGTCTCGACGTTGTGCCCGGCTAGCGGACCTGTTCCGGGGTGCGCTTTTGTGAACACGACGAATAGCTTCGGCAACCTGTCACGCAATGCGATTACGGGCCCGGGGTTTGCGGACGTTGACTTCTCGCTGGAGAAGAATACGAAACTTAGCGAACGGCTTACTCTCCAACTTCGCGCGGATATCTTCGATATCTTCAATCATCCGAGCTTTGCGAATCCGACTGCAGGTGCGGCGAATGCGAGCGATACCTCTACCACCTTCGGGCAGATCTCGGCTACGCGTTTTCCGGTGGGTGATCTGGGATCTTCGCGGCAGATTCAGCTGGCGGGAAAGATCATCTTCTAGCTGAGACGTTGTGATGCGCTTCGCCCTATGACTGGAGGCGGAGCGCATCTTTCTTTAAGGGATGCGAGTATGGATGGGCATGAGTGAGATTGTGTTGCGAGAGTATCGGGGGAAGGATCTCGAAGCGATCACTCGCCTGGATGAGGCTTGCTTCGCGAAGGAGTTCCGCTTCGACAGGTGGTCGATGCAGTCGTTCGTGGAGGCGGAGAATGCGATCTCCGTGGTGGCGGAGCGGACCGGGGGCGGTATCGCCGGGTTTGTGATCGTGCATGTTGAGCGGCTGGCGGGAAGATTGATCGGCTATGTCGTGACGTTGGATGTGGCGGCGGAGGAGAGGCGGAAGGGGCTGGCGTCGCAGATGATGAAGGAGGTGGAGAGACGAGCGCAGATCGTGGGGGCGCGGTGGATGGAGTTGCACGTGTATACGGGCAACAAGGAGGCGATCCGCTTCTATGAGCAGATGGGCTATGAGCGGGTGGGGATGCGACTGGGATTTTACGGTGCGCCGGGACGGGATGCGTTCGTGTATCGCAGAGAGCTCTTTTATTTGTAACAGAATAAGTTACTTTTTTCCGAAGACATCTCCCATGCGGCGGATCTGAGCTCCTACGCCGCGGAGCTTCTCCTCGAAGTGCTCATAGCCGCGGTCGAGGTGGTAGACGCGGTCGAGGATTGTCTCGCCGTCGGCGACGAGGGCGGCGAGGACCAACGAAGCTGAGGCTCGGAGGTCGGAGCACATGACGGCAGCGGACTGCAGGGGGCTCTTACCGCGGACTGTGGCGGTGCGGCCGGAGATGGTGATGTTCGCGCCCATGCGGATGAGCTCCTGTACATGCATGAAGCGGTTTTCGAAGATGTTCTCGGTCACGGTGGTGGTGCCTTCGGTCTGTGTGGCGAGAGCCATGAACTGGGCCTGCATGTCGGTGGGGAAGCCGGGGTACTCTTCGGTGGAGATGTTGGCGGCCTTGAGTTCGCCGCCCATGGCACCACCGGAGCGGACGCGGATGTTGTCCTGACCTACATCGAGGCGGACACCGCACTCTTCAAGTTTAGCGATGAGCGCGCTGAGGTGCTTCGGTTCGCAGGAGTCTACGTTGAGGTCGCCTCCGGTGATGGCTCCGGCAATAAGGAAGGTGCCTGCCTCGATACGGTCGGGATTGATGCGATGGCGTGCGCCATGGAGCTTGCTGACGCCCTGGATGCGGATGGTGGAGGTGCCCGCGCCTTCGATCTTTGCGCCCATGGCGGTCAGGAGAGCGGCGAGGTCGGTTACTTCGGGCTCGCGAGCGCAGTTCTCGAAGACGGATTCGCCGTCTGCGAGCGTGGCGGCCATGAGGAGGTCTTCGGTGCCGGTAACGGTGATCTTGTCGAAGACGATGTGGGCGCCCTTGAGGCGGTCGGCGCGGGCTTCGAGGTAGCCGTGGTCGTAGACGATGGTGGCTCCCATAGCCTCGAGGCCCTTGATGTGAAGATCGATGGGGCGGCCGCCGATGGCGCAGCCGCCGGGCATGGCGACGCGGGCGATGCCGGTGCGCGCGATGAGCGGCCCGAGGACGAGCGAGCTGGCGCGCATGGTCTTGACGATCTCGTATTTGGCGACGGGGTCGGAGAGGATGGCGCACTTGATGTGGGTGCGGTGCTGGGCGCGGCCGTAGCCGAGTTCGACCTCGGCACCCATACTGGTGAGGAGCTTGCGCTCGGTCTCGATGTCGCGGACCTGGGGAATGTTTTCGAGGATGACCTCGTCTTCGGTGAGGATGGCGGCGGCCATGCAGGGGAGTGCGGAGTTTTTGGCTCCGGAGACTTTGATGGTGCCTAGAAGGGGGTTGCCGCCGCGTACTACGAACTTGTCCATCGTTAAAGTTTACGGGGATTTTGCGTGGAAATGAGTGTCTGCCGTGGTACGGGCGGTGCTATCTTCTTAGGGATGATGGTGCTGGTCAAAACTCTAAAAAGGTGCATTGTTCGGAGCTGTCGTTGGTGTTTCGTGCTGGTTTTTCTGCTGAGCACGAGCGTTTGCCTGATGGCAACCCACATACAATCGCAAAAAGTGAGCAAGGCGTATGCAGATTCGACCGGCCGCGTGCATGTGGTGATGGGCAATGGCAGGGAGGTGGTTCTTCCGCAAGAATCGGTCGAACTACCAGTGATTGCAGGTGATAATCGAACCGTGGGTTGGCAGGTAAATTTTCCGAATTGTTGCACTAGCTATCCGATTCCTCTGACAGTTGTCCTCTATCGCGATGGACACATCATTCATCGCATTGGCAACGGCAGGGGGCTCTTCAGGTGGCAGTTCGTGAAGGAAGGCGAGCAGGTTGCGTACTTCAGCGACACGGTGCACAGCAATCTCGCACCAGAGTGCGTGCTTGTGGATGTTGCAACTGGAAAGACTTTGCAAAAGTGGTCAAGGGGAGCCGGGGTCCTGCCAGCCTGGGCTGAAGTCTTTGCTGATGATGTCGGCTCACTCGATTCGAACTCCCGGTAAAATAACTAGAGTTCCAGCCTTGAGTCGTCGATGGCGAGGCGGACGTTACCATCGGATTTGGTGAGGCGGCGTACGGCTTCCATCTTGTCGACGTCGGCTTTGAGCATGACGACGGCGATGGGGATACTCTTGCCTGCGGACTTGATGGTTCGGATGGCGGTGTCGCGATCGATGTCGCAGACCTTCATGAGGACACGGATGCCGCGCTCGACGAGCTTCGCGTTCTTCATGTGCACGTTAACCATGAGGTTGTCGTAGACGTAGCCGAGACGGGTCATCGCGCCGGTGGTGATCATGTTGAGGATCATCTTCTGGGCGCTTGCGGACTTCATGCGGGTGCTGCCGGAGATAACTTCGGGGCCTACTTCGGCGACGATGGTGGTATCGGCAACGTCGGAGAGCGGGGTGTTGAGATTGCAGGTGACGGCAGCGGTCTTGGCACCGCGGGCGCGGGCGTACTCCACAGCGCCGACGACGTAGGGAGTGCGGCCACTGGCGGAGACGCCGATGACGATGTCCTTGCGAGTGGGGCGGCGACGGGCTATGTCGCGCTGACCGATCTCCGGGGAGTCCTCGTTGACGTCGGAGGCGGAGGCGAGAGCCTTGGGACCGCCAGCCATAATGTATTGGACTTGAGCCGGAGCTGTGGAATAGGTCGGTGGGCACTCCGACGCGTCGAGGGAGGCGATGCGACCGCTGGAGCCGGCACCGACGTAGATGAGCCGACCGCCGTCGCGGAGGGATCGAGCCACGGTATCGATGACGATGGCGATCTCGGGGAGCGCTTTTTTGACCGCTGCGGCGATCTTGACGTCCTCGTGATTGATGATGCGGGCGATCTCAAGGGCTGATTTGGTATCCAGACCTTCAGAGGCGACGTTTGCGGTCTCAGTAGTGAGTTCGTTGAGATCCGCAGGTCCACGATTTACGGGTTTTGGCGATTGTGCCGGTTCAAGCATGGTAAGGGTAGCCATAAGAGTCCTGCTGCGCTTCCAAACGATTCTATTCCTATCACCAGTTGGATGCGAAAAGAAACCTTCGCGTTGATTGGAGCCATGGTTAGAAATGCAGATTTTAAAATGCGCGAAGACACGGAAGTGTGCTACTGCAGATAATTTATGCGATGTCCCAGTATGCCGGACGAATTTCCGGGCAACTGCTTGTAATATGCAGAACATGAGACTTAGCTTTGGTTGTCGCGTGATGGCTGTCGGTATTCTCGTGCCTGCGCTGCTCGCGGGTGGCGCGCTGGCGCAACAGATGAGTGCTGGACATGAAGACGAGCCGCTGCAGAAGCGGTTGAGTGTATTGGCAGCGACACACCACGGGCATGTGGCGCTCTACGCGACACAACTCAATACGGGTAAAACGGTGGGAATCGACTCGGGCAGGCCTGTGCAGACGGCCTCCGTCATCAAGTTGACGATCCTGTTTGAGGCGATGGAGCAGGTGCGTGCGGGCAAGGCGAAGTGGGATGAGAAATTAACGCTGGCCAAGGGCGATGCGGTGAGCGGGTCAGGTGTGCTGACGTTCTTCGACGCTCCTCTGACGCTAACCCTGAAGGATGTCCTGACCATGATGGTCATCATGAGCGACAACACCGCGACGAATATGGCGATCGATCGGTTCGGGGTGGATGCGGTGAACGCGCGGATTGATTGGCTGGGTTTGAAGGACACGCACCTCTACAAGAAGGTCATGAAGCCGGCGACAGGGCCGATGCCTGCGGATCAGCCGAAGTTTGGACTGGGAAAGACGACTCCGCGTGAGATGGCTACCGTGATGGAGCGGATCGGCGAATGCCAGCTGGCGGGACCGGGAGAGACGACCATGCCGGGGGATACCGCGATCTGCGATGTCGCGCTGAAGATGTTGAAGAACCAGTTCTATCGAAATACGGTTCCGCGGTACCTGGAGAAGCTGGATTCGAGCGAGACGGGCTCCGGGATTGCGAGCAAGACCGGCAGCCTGAATGCGGTTCGGGCGGATGTGGCGATTGTCGAGGGTAAGACCGGGCCGATGGTCCTGTCGATTTTTACCTATGACAATGAGGACAAGAGCTGGACAGCCGATAATGCGGCCGAAGTGATGATTGGGCGGCTGGCGAAGGATATTGTCGAAGCGTGGTCGCCCACTGGCCTGGATGGCAAGGCCTTGGTCCCCGGGCTTGGGCTTGCCGGATCGGTTGCCGGCGGAGCGGTTGGTGCGTCTAAATAATGATAGAGGAACGGGAAAATAGCGTGCAGACGGACGATCAGCAGCAACAGGGACTGGATTCGGGGCAGAATCCAGCGTCTTCCAGTGAAAAGCCAGCATCAAGCGGCAAGGGTGGGGTGCATTCGTGGGTGCGTGATCTGGTGGTCTCGGTGGTGGTGTCGACGTTCATCATCATCTTCCTGTACCAGCCGGTGCGGGTCGAGGGGACCAGCATGCTGCCTATGCTGGAGGATCAGGATCGGCTGTTTATCAACAAGCTGGCTTACCGCTTGGGAGAGATCCACCGTGGGGATGTGGTGGTATTCCTGTACCCGCATGATCATGAGAAGAGCTACATCAAGCGCGTGATCGCACTGCCGGGGGACGATCTGCGGATCGATCATGGACAGGTGTACGTGAATGGCAACGCGATCACGGAGAAGTATGTCCCGATGCGCTTTGCCGATGACCGCTCGCAGCCGGAGATGGTGGTACCGGAGCACGAGTACTTTGTGATGGGAGACCACCGGTCCATCTCCAGCGACAGTCGCGACTTCGGTCCGGTGGAGCGGGATTTGATCTACGGCAAGGCTGCGTTTGTGTACTGGCCGATGGATCAGGCAGGTGTTGTCCGGTAGAACATCTTTGGGTCGTAGGCGCAACTGTCCGGCATGGGCTTTTTGCTGGTAGATCAGGTAGTGGCGTTGTGTACGATCTGGGCGAAGCTGGATGGGTCGAGACTCGCCCCACCTACGAGTGCACCGTCGATGTCGTCAAGACTGCAGAGGCTGGAGGCGTTCTCTGGCTTTACGGAGCCGCCGTAGAGGATGCGAGTGGAGGCGGCGACAGTGGCGTTGAGAGATGCGGCGACCTGGGCGCGGATGATCTTGTGGGCCTCTTCGGCGATCTCAGGGGTGGCGGTGAGGCCGGTACCGATAGCCCAGACAGGCTCGTAGGCGATGACGAGCGGAGTGGCATGATTGGGATCGACGCCGAGCAGAGCAGCGGCCATCTGGCGCTTGAGGACAGAGGTCGTATGACCAGATTTGCGCTCGGCAAGGTGCTCGCCCACGCAGACGATGGGGACAAGGTGATGTGCCAGAGCTGACTTGAGCTTGAAGTTGACTGTCTCGTCGGTTTCGCCGAAGTACTGCCGTCGCTCTGAGTGACCGATGAGGACGTGGGTGCAGCGGAGGGCCTTGAGCATGATGGGCGAGGTGGCTCCTGTGTAGGCGCCTTCGTCGAGCCAGTGCATATCCTGCCCACCGACGTGGATGTGGGAGGAGTGGATTGCGTCAATGACAGCGGGGAGCGAGGTGGCGGAGGGGAAGAGAACGATTTCAGTGTGGCGGTTTGAAGCGGTAAGAGGAAGGAAGGCTTTGGTGAAGGCTACGGCCTCCGCGGGCGTCTTGTACATCTTCCAGTTGGCGGCGATTAGTGGCTTTCTCATGAGGGGATCAGTATTCCATCTTGACGTTGTCGAGGGAAGGGAAGATAGCCTGCTGAACCTCGAATGTAAAACGGCCGGCGACGATGGCGGGATCCTGCTGCAGGATCTCCGTCACCTGCTCAATGGAGACGTGAGCAGGATAGACCGCCATAGCAGAGACCTTATCGCTTTTGGTGATGATGGGAGCCGCGATGAGCTGGCGGCCAGACTGTACATTGGCGCGAATGCCTTCGAGGTGCTTCGCTTGGATGGCGAAGTTCTTGGGGTTCTTCATGTCAGAGAGCGCTTCGTAGTTTGGGCCGGGGTAGAGGAAGGCCACCGTATAGGGCTTCATGTTGGTTGGAATGGCTAGATTGGCGGGGTTCACTCTTAATCTCCGTGTTTTCTTTCGAACTACTCTTTGTCCGTGAGCGCAGCAACGCCGGGGAGTGTCTTGCCTTCGAGGAATTCCAGGCTGGCACCTCCGCCGGTGGAGATGTGGGTGATCCTGTCCGCTACGCCGGATTGATGGACGGCAGCTACAGAGTCTCCGCCGCCGACGATGGTGGTGGCATCGCGGTTGCGAGCTACTGCCTGGGCGATGGTGTTGGTGCCGTGGGCGAAGGCAGGCATCTCGAAGACACCCATGGGGCCATTCCAGATGACGGTGCGGGCTTCGGAATGGCCCCATGGAGAAGAGCTCGGTCTTCGCGTCGGGGGCGAACTTGTCGGCGAGGACGTGGTCGACCGGGAGGAGGAAGCGGACGCCTTTGGCTTTGGCCTTGGCAAGGGCGGCTTTGGCTACGTCAATCTTGTCAGTCTCGACGAGAGATTTGCCTGTGGTCTGGCCCTGCGCGTTGAGGAAGGTGTAGGCCATGCCTCCGCCGATGATGATGGCATCGGCCTTGTCCAGGAGATTGTCGATGACCTGGATCTTGTCGGAGACCTTGGCTCCGCCGATGATAGCGACGAAGGGCTTGTCTGGCTCGGTAAGGGCCTTGCCGAGGTAGGTCAGCTCTCGCTCCATCAGAAGACCGGCGGCGGACTTCTTGACGAAGTGGGTGATGCCCTCGGTGGAGGCGTGGGCTCGGTGGGCACTGCCGAAGGCGTCGTTGACGTAGATGTCGCAGAGTGAGGCGAGTTGCTCAGCGAAGTCGGGGTCGTTGGCCTCCTCTTCAGGGTGGAAGCGGAGATTTTCGAGCAGGAGGGTCTGGCGGGATTCGAGGTTGCTGGCCAGTTCGGTGGCGATCTCGCCTACGCAGTCCGGGGAGAAGGCTACGTTTTCGTCCTCGTCCAGAATGTGGTCGAGCAGGTTGCGGAGGTGGTCGACGATGGGACGGAGGCTCATCGTCTCCACAACTTTTCCTTTAGGCCGGCCGAGGTGCGAGCAGAGGATGACCTTGGCCTGGCGGCGGAGGGCGTACTCGATGGTAGGGAGGGTCTCGCGGATGCGCGTGTCGTCGGTGATGCGGCCGTCTTTGAGTGGGACGTTGAAGTCGACGCGGATGAGTACGCGCTGGTTGGTGAGGTCTAGATCGCGGATGGACAGCTTCGGCATTCGAATTCCTTCTGGGAGAGTGTGAACGGGGTCACCCTGGTCTGCAAGGCAATGATAGCGGTTTGTGTGGCTTCTCTGCGCGTCATGCTACCGGGGTAGAACTCATATGGCCTTTTGCGGGATGTAGCGACGGGCGATGAGGGCGGTCGGGATACCGATGCAGACGATGAGCGCAGCGACTCCGTTGATGAAGGGAACGAGGGGCGGATGCGGCCGTGGGCCGATCTTCGAGAGCGGGAGGACGATGTAATTCATGACGGCGTAGACGCCGATGCCGTAGAGGGTGCCATAGAGGAAGGGATGACGGCCGAGGGGAAGCCTGCGACTGGCGAAGATGTAGACGGCGGCGACGGTGTAGGCGATGAAGAAGTGGAGGATCAGGCCGAGCAGTGCGGAGCGCATCCCCTGGCTGAAGGCGTCCCGGCCGAGGAGGCCGCTGGCGATACCCTGCAGGATCCTGATGGGAGGGACTCCGCGGAGGCCGTAGAAGATAAGGGCATCGGAGATGTCGAGAGTACCTGCGATAAGGCCGGCCAGGGCTATGCCCTTGACGGGTTGGGAGCGGATATCGGCGTAGGCTTCTTCCATCGCGACCATTCTAAGGCTAGTCGTCCAAGGCTAGTCCGGGATGTAGGCGTCAGCTTCTATTTCAATGCGCCAGTTGGGGTTGAGAAGCTCTTTGACGACGACCATGGTGGCAGCAGGGCGGATGGCGCAGAAGAACTTTCCATGGACACGTCCAACCGACTCCCAGTCGTAGGTGTGGATGAGATAGATGCGGGTGCGGTAGACGTGCTCGATGGCGGAGCCGGCGTTCTTGAGGGCAGTAGCGATGATGTTGAGCGCCTGCTCGGTCTGCTGGTTGATGTCGCCGTGGTCGGCGCCGACCGGGCCGGTGCCGGAGACGTGGACATGGTTGCCGATGCGGACGGCCCGGGAGAATCCGATGATGGGCTCGTAGGGGCTGGTGCCGGGGATGTTTGTGCGGATCATGGGGATGATTGTAGATCGTGTGCGTCGAGTCTAATGTGGGGGGAACGTTTCAAGCTTGGCTCGACCATCAACGGTTTCACCGGTATTGAGAACAGTTTTCGTGTCTCCCTTCAGGTACTTATTGAAGAAAGCCAGCGTGTATGTCTCGGCAACATGGAAGTTGTGAAGGCTCTGCTCGTGGTCCAGTTTCGAAGCGAGTAGAGTCTGGTCAGTAAAACTCCGATGAATGTATCCGGGTAAGTCGAAGAGCATCAGCCGATAGCTTCCGCCATCGATTTCAGCCAGTTGCTTCGTCTGATTCTGCTGCTGCTCTTTCATGATGGAATCGAACTCGGGCCTGGTCAGCTTTTGTTGAGCGAGCTCCGCTTCGCTTGGGTTGAGCGCTTTAGAACTCCACACATCTGCAGACGAGACAACATAGAGAAAGAACGGCTGCCTCTCGGTCTGCCGGAGATCAGAGATGACAAATGCAGACCCACGGTAATCGGTGCTGTCCTGATCCATGCATGCCTTCACTCGCGAATCGATCTGGCAGGTTCTGGCTGCTGTGAGGCCTCCGATTGAGTGTCCAAACGCACCAACTTTGTCTGCGTCGATACGTTCATAAAAGGGGGCATGGAGGCTTCGTGTGCTTGCGTAGTTCAGTAGTTGAGTGAGTGCATACTGATTGTCGTGCGCCATCACTTCAACGCGTTCTTTCGTGTACGCCCGAATCCCATGCGGTTGTTTGACTGCCTTATTGAAACTCTCTTGCCCGAACCCTATCACCTCGCCATCGGGGAACCGAGTGTAGTTGGTGTCGTATGGGTGATCGATGGCAGCAACAACATAGCCGTGGCTGACAATATCCTGCAGCTCCGCCGTGTATAAGTAGGTTGGATTGCCCCAGCCATGTGCAAAGAGAAGCAACGGGAATCTCTGCTTTCCATGGGCAATCGGAGCGTGGTCGACAACGACAGTCGCCGGTAGAGACAGTCGCCCTTCGTAGGTTGCCGGATAAAACATGTCGGCGATGTCACCGGCGCTGATCTTGGATCTAGCCTCATCAAGCCCCGGCAGATACGGAGCGGTGTCTTTTCCGTCCGCTGCTTTTTGGTCTGTGGGATACCAAACGTACATCATCATTCTGCGATGCGCATCAGGCTTCGGCGATAGCGGTTCCGGTCGGCTTGGGTCCGTCAACTCATAGCTCACACGCCCAATCCCGTAAGAACCACTTGGCGGCGGAAGCGATGGTAGATCCGAAGCGGGAAGGGGTATGGTGCTTGTGAGCAGCGTACAGAATCCGAGCGTGATTGCTACCGTCGTCTTGTTCATTGGAACGATTGTAAGCAGGCGGGGGTATTGGAAAGGGTCGAGTAGGAACCACCATCCTTTATGGAGGGGTCAACCGAAGCGAAATCAGCCGCTCTCTGCTGAAAAAGCCTGTATTTCGCGCTGCAGAATGTATCGCACTTGGCTTCCGGATGGCGATAGGTTTTCGCAACAGTCCTAAACGTACGATTTTTGACGTTTGGTGTAGTGACCCCAATAGAGTGAGCACTGACCCGGCATCAACAAAAGAGATAGGTCCGCGGTAAAGCGGAAATTCGCTTGTCACCTGCCCGGATATACTGCGGTCATGACGAAGATGGGTGGTGTGGTGCGGTTTGTAGTGGCAGCGGCGATGGTGCCTTTGATGATGGTGCAGCAATCGTTTGCCTGGGGTATGGACGGACACAAGATGATCAACCGGCTGGCAGGAGCGGCGCTCCCAGCCGATGTCCCCGAGTTTCTGCGGTCGCCCCAGGCGCTCAATGCTCTCGAATACTACGGCCCGGAGCCCGATCGCTGGCGCTCCCACAACGAGCCTGAGCTGAACGCCGCTCAGTCTCCCGAACACTTCATTGACCTCGAGTACGCCGACCTGGTGGGCTCGGATCTTCCTCGACGTCGGTATGACTACGTCCGAGCCCTGGCCTTCGCCCAGAAGAGCCATCCCGATCTTGCGCTCACTCCTGAGAAGGTCGGCCTTCAACCCTATGTTGCGACCGAGGTCTGGGAGCGCCTGAAGAGCGGAATGCGTGAGTACCGCACCCTCCTCGCCGCCAAACACGACACCAAGCCCGTCGAGGCCGAGATCGTCTTCTATGCCGGCTGGCTCGGCCACTACGTCGCCGACGGGTCAATGCCTCTTCATACCACCATTCAGTACAACGGCTGGACTGGTCCCAACCCAAACAACTACAACACAGAGCACAAGATTCACGCCCTGTTCGAGAGCGAATTTGTTGCGGCGAATGTGAAGCCAGCGGAGGTTGCTCCCCTGATCGCCTCCAAGCCGGTAGTTCTAGGCGATGTCTTCGATGACTACATGAAGTACCTTCGACAGTCGCACTCACTGGTCGAGAAGACCTACCAACTGGAAAAGGCCGGTGCGTTCAGTGGTGCGGGAACTCCCGAGGGCAAGGCATTCGTGGACCAGCAATTGGCTGCTGGCGCAACGGAGCTGCGGGACATGATCTACACCGCCTGGATCAGGAGCGCCGATCCGGTTCCGCCCTACCGTCCGTAGCGGAGCCGGTCATGCCGGAATTCTTCTAAAAAAAATG
>Ga0193743_1001099_pt1 | contig 20595 bp, 18 predicted proteins | sample L2c2metaG_FD_143038 | JGI IMG/M metagenome (GOLD analysis project Ga0193743, IMG submission 143038) | Soil microbial communities from a riparian zone of the East river system, Colorado, United States - L2c2 | ecosystem: Environmental > Terrestrial > Soil > Riparian zone | place: USA: East River... | reverse complement strand
CCGGGGTGAGGGCAAGGGACTCCGCTTCCCTGCTTTCAGGTGCCGAACCGGCCAAAATGAGCTCGTTGGTCATGGAACAATATTACCCCTGACAATTGACACTGCCGTGGCTAAAATTACACATTATAAATGACTTACACATGTTTATCCGAAACGTGAGCTCGTGGCGTTTAATTACAGGCCAGCCACTTTCCTCGCTAGGAAACGACCTCGCAAACTTCATCAGGCGCCTACGACTGGCCGTTCAACGCACGGCCAAGGTCGATGATCGTTTCTTGCGGCGCCGCAAGAATCTTGGGGAGGACGCCTTTGGGAACCAATGCCCTGTCCGTATGCCGTCGAGAGCGGTCGTGCAATATCGTGCGATGCGCCCCGGCGACTGCGGTGTCCTTGGCAATAACGGCGATATTGTTTCAATAACTTACGCCTCTTCAGTAAGGTTATATAGTTCGACTCCCGCTGCCGCCGCCGAGGGAGGATCGAAGGTATCTGAAACGTCCACCCATGCGCAGACCTTCGATGTCTGAGTCATCCGGGCCAGGAAAGAGAGCGCAAGCGAAGTGCGACCTGAGTACTCCGGTCCCACCAACTCACTTATCGCCCCTACCGGGAGCCCGCCGTGCAGGAGTTCATCCACCGATTCGATTCCCGTGACCGCAACAGGTCGAATCATCTTCGGGGCCGGAGTCAGGGCCGACGGTATCCTCCGAGCGAGGTTGGATTCGATTTGGAGCCGGAGTGTAGAGGCGGAGGACATGGCGAATAGTGTTCGCCTTATATTCGCCTATCGACACCGGAGCATGTCAAACTTCGATTGCACTTGGCAAGGTGCAACCACTCTACAAATCACTGATTGCAAATAGCTTATTTTTAAAACAGCGACGGCGCCCGCTTAGGCGGGAAAGCTAGCGTTTCGGCGTTGGAAGAGCAATGTTCACGTTGCGGTGACGAACGGTTAGAGCGCTTGTCTTGCGGGTGGCGCGCCATGTACGACCGCCGCTGTTAAGGAAGGCTTGATTCTCACTGTAGTCGAGCAGAGCTTGTTGTGGGACTTTGAACGCATTTGCCAAAAGCGCGAGACTCACCTCACCAGTCCAACTCTTTCCGCGTTCAATATTGGATATCTGGTCTACCGACAGCTCGCAAAGATCAGCCAACTCCTGCTGCCCCATATCCCTATCAAAACGAAGCTTTTTGATACGGATACCGAAATTTGGCTGAACAGGCTCCACTCCAGAAGTGTGGAGATTTCAGCTTCTTTGAAACACCGAGCTATATTACGGGTTATGATCTCTGTACATTGGGCATGAACTATCCCTTTGAGGTCGTATCAGAGGCAAAATCGAAGAAATCCCGTACTGGAATACCGAGAGTGATCGAAAAGGATTCGATCGACTCAAAGGAAGGTGCATTCAGTCCACGTTCCACAAGGCTGAGGAAGTCAACTGAGATATCCAGAAGTTCGGCAAATCGCTCCTGCGTCATATTGTGGCGTTTGCGAATAGACCGCAATTTTTTACCGAACTGTTTCCGCAATGTAGCCACACGTGAAGTGTGTGTGAGCGCATCTGGAGAAAACACCGAACGATACTACGGATTTCATAATCACAACTCGCTTACCGACGGACTCGTATCCCAATGATCCAACGACTACAAATACGCAATCTCAGCAGAAGGGTTGCATGAGTTCCGAAGCCACAGCGTATTTTCCGAATGCTCTGGCGGACACGATGGAGGTCTGCGAACCTTCTCCCGCATCCTCGTCTGTCGTTGCGATTCATAATCCCGGGCAGGAAGTCTCGGACGAAAACCTCCTGCTTGAGGTCGGGAAAGGAAACAAGGAAGCGCTGTCGATTCTGTTTCGAAGGCACGCCCGACAGGTCGTCCATGTTGCCCAACGCATTTTGAGGGATGACTCGGAGGCCGAGGACTTACTGCAGGAACTCTTTCTCTTCCTCTTTCAAAAAGCGCGGCTCTTCGATCCAGCCAAAGGATCGGCAGCATCATGGATTATCCAGATGACCTATCACCGGGCTATCGATCGCCGGAGATATCTGGGTTCACGCCAGCACTACGGCACCCAGGAATTGAAAGAAGAGCTGCACCCCGCAAATGGACAGGGATCGATTAATGAGGTCGTCGCCGGAAGAGAACTTTTGAGCAGATTTCGAGAGCTGCTCACAGAGGACCAGCGGCAGACGTTGGAACTCCATTTCTTTGAGGGGTATAGTTTTCAAGAGATTGCGGAAAAAACCGGCCAGACCTACGGCAATGTCCGGAATCACTATTACCGTGGCCTGGGAAGGCTACGTTCCTTAGTCTTCCCGGAAAAAGACGCTTGAAGTGAAAGAAATGGTACACAATAGCTCCATGCGGGAGCTGAGCCAGTGACCCCTCAGTGGCATGACGAGTTCGTTGCTCTATGTGCCCTCTTCCCTTCGGGAGAATTGACGGAGGAAGAGTGGGCTCTGCTGCAAGTGCATCTCGCCTACTGTGATTCTTGCCGCTTGGCCTTTCCGCAGTATCAGCATCTTGCCAACGATGTGATGCCGGCCGTGGCCGCCAGCGTCTATTTAGATCTGGAGGACAAGCCTGACGCGTCTTCCTTCTCGCTGGAAGCAGCAGGGAAGAGATTGATGAGCCGGCTGGAGTCTGTTCCGACAAATCAGGCTCCTCGTCACCGTCCGTTCATCCGGCAAATCGCGGGGGCAGCGATTGCAGCTTCCGTCGTGGGTTTAGCGTGTCTGTTGGGATGGCACTTCAATCGCTCCCGATCGGCATCTGAACCGCAGCCCGCTACTGTCGCTAAGATTGAATCTCCGTCCGGACCGGTCGCACCGACAGGCATCGCAAATGAACTGCAGCCCGCGTTGGAAAGTGCGCAGCATGAAGTTGGGAAACTCCAACAGCAGCTCAGTGCGGCAGAAGAGCGGTCCCGGCAATCCAATTCCGTTGCGGCCACGATGGAACAGCAACTGAAAACGGAACAGATCGAACGGAAGAAGATCAGCGACGAAAAAGATGGGCTCAGCCGGCAACTTCTGGCTGCCAAACAGAGGCGCAGTCCTGGCGCGAAAAATCCACAGGGGCCAACACAGTGGCGACGCAACAGGCCACCCGGATGATCGCCCTGGAGTCCAAACTGCGCGAAGTGAATGCGACGCTGGGTGAGAAGGACCGAATGCTGGCGCTCGATAAGGAGTTCCTGGCGCATGACCGGGAGATCCGCGATCTGATTGGCGCCCGCGATCTCTACATCGCCGATATCTATGATGTCGCGCAGAATGGCAAGACCGCGAAGCCATTCGGTCGCATCTTCTATACCAAAGACAGATCGCTCGTCTTTTATGGCTACGACCTGGATAAGCAAACCGGCCTCAAACAGTCCGTCGCATTCCAGGCCTGGGGAAGTGGCGACGACAAGCAAAATGTGAGCCTCGGCCTGTTCTATCAGGACGATACGCACAAGCGATGGGTATTGCGGTTTAATGACACCAAGACTCTCGCACGCCTCAATATGGTGTTTGTAACCGCCGAGCCACAGGGTGGAAGTACCAAGCCAACGGGCAAGCCGCTTCTGCTTGCCTACTTGCAGATGCAACCGAATCATCCATAATTCGTCTCATCGATTGATACAGATTTCGACGCTCAGCCGTAGACAGGGTGAACCAATTCATCCAAATGTTCCCGGAGCACCGTCGCATGAAGCGCTTCTCCTGCCTCCTTCTACTCGGTCTGTGTTTATTCCCCTCAGGTGCTCTGTCGCAATCGGCAAACGCCACCATCAGTGGTGGTGTGACCGATTCTTCCGGAAACTTTATTCCCGATGCAGAAGTCGTCATCGCAAATGACGGAACCGGCGTGCTCTATTCCGCGAAAACGAACGGTTCTGGAATGTATTTCGTTCCTATTCTGCCGCCCGGTCACTACCATGTACAGGTTTCGAAACGCGGCTTCAAAACGATTATCAAACCGGATGTCATCCTGAACGTCCAAAGCGCCGTCGCGTTGAATTTCGCTCTTCCCGTGGGAGCGACCTCGGAGAGCATTACCGTCGACTCGGACTCGTCCTTTCTCAACACAAGTAATGCCTCTGTCAGCACGGTCGTTGATCGTAAGTTCGTGGAAAATATGCCACTCAATGGCCGCAGCTTTCAGGACCTCATCTCGATGACGCCTGGTGTGTCGACTCAAAGCCCGCAGACCGTCGCTAGCATCAACAACAACGGCGACTTCAGCGTGAATGGCCAGCGAACTGAGTCCAACTCTTACTCCGTTGACGGTGTCAGTGCGAATGCGAGCTCTGGGTTCCCGTCAGGTTATGCCCAGTCAGCCACCGGAGGCACATTGGCCTCGGCAACAGCACTTGGAACCACGCAATCTCTTCTTTCGGTGGACGCCATGCAGGAGTTCCGCGTCCAGAGTTCGACCTATTCTGCAGAATTTGGCCGCACACCCGGTGGACAGTTTTCCCTCGCATCGCGGTCCGGAACCAACCAGTTGCATGGCAGCCTTTACGAATATCTCCGGAACAACTATTTTGACGCAAACAACTGGTTCAATAACCACTATGGAACCGCTCAACCTGCACTGCGGCAGAACGACTTTGGTGGCACGGCAGGAGGTCCCGTATTTGTTCCTAACGTCTACGATGGTCGCAGTCGTTCCTTCTTTTTTGTTTCGTATGAGGGATTACGGCTAACCCAGCCGCAGGCCGCGACCCTTCAGTACGTCCCTTCTACGGCGCTTCGCCAGGACGCCTCAGCCGGCCTGCGTCCGATCTTGAACGCCTTTCCCATACCCACGGGAGCGGAAGCGACCCTCCCATGCAACAACAGCACCTATGTCTGTCCAGCAGGGCAGCCTATAGGAACTCCAGTTCCAAGCGGCGTCGCCCCTCTCGTTCGCTCCTTCGCACTGCCAAGCCACATTGACTCGACCAGTGTTCGGATCGACCACACACTGTCACCGAGATTGCAGGCTTTCTTTCGGTTTGGGGATACGCCTAGTGCGACACAAACCAGATCATTGTCCAATGTCGGGGACGTCACGTCTTCTGTACGGACCTACACCGTTGGCATGAATAGCCAAATCACCCACAACGCCAGCAACGAGTTGCGGGCCGGTTACTCCTCCAGCAGATCCGCGATCACCTACTCGCTCGATCAATTCGGAGGGGCCGTCCCGGTTGACCTCGCCCAAGCGATGGGTATCGGAGGGTACGCCAATGCCTTTCCGACCTTTTATCTCTTCATCAATGGCCTGGGCACTTCGTCCATCCAGACGGAATCCGCACGTAACGAAAGCAGGCAGTGGAATATCGTCGACACGACATCATTCACGGTCCGGAAACACCAGTTGAGGTTTGGTCTTGATTACAGGCATATTGCTTCACCCTTGTATCCGACCTCGCCGTCTGTTTTTGCCCAGTTTACGAGCCGGGCTTCTGTAGTCGCGAACAGTGCTGCGCTCCTCAGCATTACCAAATTCAACGGTGCAACTCCTCTGTTCAATGAGACTTCTCTGTACTTCCAGGATGAATGGAAGATCATGCCGACCTTGTCACTCTCCCTGGGCGTGAGATGGGAGGTCAATCCACCGCCGTCCGAGGCAAACGGCAATCTGCCGTATACCCTTCTGGGAGACCTTGGGGCGCCAAGCTCCTTGTCCGTCGCGCCGCATGGAACTGCTCTTTGGCGCACCACGTTTCACAACCTTGCACCGAGGCTCGGCTTCGCCTGGACGGCGCATGATGCCATCGGATGGGCAACGATTATTCGTGCCGGTGGAGGCGTATTCTTCGACACCGACAATCAATTTGCCACGCAGGGATTCAGAGGCTTGGGTTTCACCGCAGCGAACAATCTGTCTGGTGCGTCTCTCCCTGCCACAAATACTCAGCTCGATTTCAACGTCACTCCTGTAGCGCCCTACCGTGGGAGCGCCGTTTACGGGTTTCCAGCCCATCTTCAGCTTCCGTATACCTTGCAATGGAGCGCGGCCGTCGAACAGGGGCTGGGACGGTCGCAATCGCTAAGCATCTCTTACGTCGCAGCCGCGGGGAGACGATTGGTCGGAGAACGCTTGCTCACCCCGGGAGCACTCAACCCAAACCTCGCAGCAACCGTCTACTACTTCTCCGGCAACCTCACATCAAACTATCAATCGTTGCAGACGAAATTCCAAAGGTCCTTAACGCACGGCGTTCAAGCGCTTGCATCGTATACCTGGTCGCATTCGATCGACTATGGCTCAACCGGGCAGTCCTTGCCGTTCAGCCGCGCATCGTCCGACTACGACCTTCGGAATAACTTTCAAGGTGGTATCAGTTGGGATCTCAAACACTCGTACGACTCTGCCTGGGCTCGCGTCTTGCTGGACCAATGGGGTCTCGACGGCCGCGTCATCGCTCGATCCGGATTTCCGATCACCTTGACTGGAAGTCTGTTCCTCGACCCCCTGGGGAACTACTACTACGGCGGTCTCAGTTACAACCCCGGTGTGCCCGAGTATCTGTACGGGTCCCAATATCCCGGAGGCTGGAGATTGAATCCGGCGGCTTTCCGCTCCAACACGTCAGGTACCTCGAACGGCAACGTACCTCGGAATCACTATCGCGGCTTCAATGCGACCCAGGTCAACATGGCCATACGCCGCGAGTTCAGTCTGCCCGACGGTGTGAGAGTCCAGTTCCGCGCCGAAGCCTTCAATCTCCTCAACCATCCGATCTTCGGATACGTCGATCCGACGCTCAGTAGTGCGACCTTTGGGCAAGCCACGAAGACGCTTAACCAGAGTCTCGGAACAGTTTCGTCGCAATATCAGCAAGGCGGCCCGAGATCCATGCAATTTGCGTTGAAGCTCCTCTTTTAGGAGCTGTCATCGTGACCTTGGACTCCCACATGTCGCCGAAGACTGCCTTGACTCTTCTCCCGCGTAATATCCAGATGGCGCGATGCGTTGCGCCGCTGCTGGTCTTTGTCTGCGTCTCATTGGTCGGGCAGATCAAGCGCGCCATCACACCCTCCGATTGTGTTCAGGTGCGCTACCTTCCATCAGAGGACCCATACCGACGGTCGGTCGCAATCAGTCCGCAGGCAGGTTGGGTCGCTTATCTCTTGAAGGAGCCGAATCTCCTCACCAATCAGAATGATGTTTCTGTGTTAGTGAGAAAGCTCTCGGCTCCTCCTCAGGTAGCAAGCACCCGTCTTGCCACAGGGCCGGAGATATCTCAGGTCACCTGGTTACACGGTGGAACGGACCTCGCATTCCTCGCACCCTTCCGGGGTCACGTTGCGATCATGAAGGCCAACGTCACGACGGCACAGGTCATCCCGTTGTTCGTCGCCGCGCAGGACATTGTGGAATATACGATCGATGCGGCAAATGACACTCTTGCCTACTCGACAGGCGATTCGGTCCAACCGACCGGACAACTCCCTCGCTCGCCGGAGCAAGTCGCCTCGGGATACCGCATTCCGTACCCCGAGACGACGAATGTAGCTCGCAAGAAACGAAGAATATTTGTCGTGAGGCGGCAACCGAGCGGGAGCTGGGGGGAGCCAAAGCCCGTGGTCGTGCGTTCTCCCTTCTCAAATGATCTCCGGAAATCGCTTCCGTACCTCTTCCACTTTTCGCTCAGCGTTTCTCCCAATGGGCGCAGGCTGGCGATCACCTATCCCGAGCCGACCTCTGCACTGCCGGCCTCTTGGCAGGCAGATGCGACGATCCGCGGGCTCGCAGGGATGGTTCAAGAGATGTACGTCATGGTTCTTTACGATCTATCGACGGGCCGAACTTCGTTTCCCTTCCCGAGCCCGATGATCTACAGCATTCCCGTATGGCAACGGGATAGTCATACCCTGATCGTGAACGCGGACCCGCCGCTCGAGAGCAAATGGCATCACGCGGAGTTGGGCCAGAACGTCTTCTTCAGGCCACACATGTTCTCCGTCAATACCGACTCAAGAGAAACATCGGAGCTTCTGCCGCAGGTCGCAAACATGTATGAGGGACCTCTGATGCTGAACGGTACTGGCGAGGTGATCGTCAGGAAATCGAGGGATACGATTGCGCGCCTTGTCCAACGTGCAACGGGATGGGATGAAGAATCCTTCTTCCGTATTCCAGTAGATCCTCTCTATCGCTTTGCTCAAATTGCCAGCGATGGAGTCTACGCCATTGGAGATAGCCAAAGTACCTCTCGCCCTCCATCTCTGTTTTTGTATCGACGCGGTGACCCGGCCGTCGCGGTCCTCGAAAACCTCAATCCCCAGTTCGATGGACTGACGCTGGCGCCGGTCAAGAGCATTTCGTGGACGACATCGACGGGGGCTACGATTCAGGGTCTCCTCTTCGAGCCTCCCGATTACCGGTCGGGACAGGTCTACCCCCTGGTGATCCATACGAAGCTGGAGGTTGGGCAATTCCTCTGTGATACGGGAGATAGCCACTACCCTTCGTTTGCTCCTCAACCCATTGCTAACGCTGGGATGATGTATTTGATTCGGTCTTGGCCGGAGGAAAAACGCCCGGGTGACGATGCCGCGTTTTATCCGAAAGGATATCCGGGAGGCCTTGGAGAAGCGGCCTTCCAGATGGATATCTGGGAGAGTGCTGTGAGGTCGCTCGCGGCGGAAGGGATAGTTGATCCCAACAGAGTCGGGATCATCGGGTTCAGCCGGACCGGTTGGTATACGGAGTTCATCTTGGAACATTCGTCCCTGGTATACCGCGCGGCCACCATTACCGACAATGTCACCTATAGCTTCGGAGCATACTGGCTATTGCGCAATCCAGCTTCGAATCGGGTCGCCGAGTCGATCTATGGTGGGCCCCCGTATGGAGCATCTCTAAGTAGTTGGCAGGCGTATTCATCAACCTTCAATGCCGATAAGATCAGAACGCCGATCTTGATGGAGGAGATGGGGTACGGGCAGACCTACGACAACTTCAACGCCCCTCCCCTGGGATTGGCAATACATTTTGAACTGTTCACGGCTCTCTATCGTCTTCACCGACCGGTGGAGATGTACTACTATCCAAATGAAGAACATCAGCCGAATCATCCCAAGGCCCGTTTAGCGACCCTGCAACGAAACCTGGATTGGTACCGTTTTTGGCTGCAGGGATACGAACGGCCCGATCCGGCCACTGTAGGGCAGTACGCTCGCTGGCGGGAGTGGCAAACTGCAAGCCCTCCATTACTCCACGAAAAATAGCAGTTGTTCCCGCGAAACAGGTAGCTGGTCTCGATAGGAAGGTTCGTTCCTACCGAGACCGGGCCGACTAGCGGTTGGCTATTCGTCACCCTGATAAGCGGCGACGCTGTTCTGCGGTGATTGTGGATTTTCGGCGTCCATCACGCCGATGCCCTTCTGTCCCAGGATGGTCGGGAGTGCATCGACGGTGGAAAGGATCGTTGGCTTCTGATATTTCATGGGTGTGCTTCTCCTTGTGCGTGCGGATTTTCCAGGCAGGTCAGGCGCTAGCAACCAGATCTACGCTGAAACGCGATGAACCATGGAACGTCTCCGTGGCGCGAAGCCACAGCTCCACCTCAATGGTTCGAATGATGTGCGGCCACAACTGAACATCGGCGCCTTTGACCACGATGTCCACGGCAGCGAGGAATTCGTCTCTCTTCAGCAGGCCAAGGTCTGCGAGGCGGGAAGAGCGAAACAACGATCCAACATGCTCGTGAGCTTGCTGGATCGAGAGGAGAGGGGATCGGATGAGATACGCTTTCCGTCGGCGCTCCAGGATCTCCTCTGGGACGATTGTTCGGAGCGCTCGCCGCATCAGGTGCCTGCGCCGCCCGGGGGTTGCTAACTGCTCGAAAGGAATGTTCAGCAGGAAGTCCAGGAGGTCCCGATCCAGATAGGGATAGCGGTACTCCCTTCGGAACAGAAAGGGATGCTTAGTATGAGGCATCGATTCGATCACGGAGGCAAGTGTGCAATCGTTACTGATCGCTCGCAGCCCCTGGCACGAGAGCTGAAGCCGAAAACTCCTTCTGACGGATGTAGCACGGTCTTCCTCGTGTTCGCAAGCGCGCAGCCAGGGGATGTCATGACGGTCTGATCGTCCCTGGGCTGATGAAGAAGTTGTGAGGCACTGCAAGACATCCCCAAAGGTGTGAATCAGAGGCGTTCTCGTGTTGAGCGACCATGCCATCGCTGACCGCAGGAAGGCTCGGAAGTTACCCTCAAGCAGGGTTTCGGATAGCCCCCCAGAGATGTTCGGGATGCCACCGAGTACCTCATCCCCGCCGATCCCCGAGAGCACGGCTCTGTATGCTGTGCCGCCGATCGTGTCGGCCAGGAGTTGTTCTCGAAGGAGCGTTGTCTGCGTTGCACCAGGGAGCGGATATGGAACGCCACTCATCTGAAACGATGAGGTCGCTTCGGATAAGTGGACATGATGTCCAGTCTTTCCACGTCTGTTCTCTGTGATCGCGACGTAGGGCCTTTCGTTCCACGATTGCTCCGAGTCGTTGAAATATGAGACCGTGTCTATCAATTGATACGCGGATTCGCACGAAGTGCGTTTTAGGGAATCCGCCATGGAGACGATCGAAGTCGAATCGAGACCTCCCGACAATTCAGCGAGGACGCGTTCCCCACCACCAAGACGGCGCTGAACGGCTCGACCGAACAAGTGTCGAAACTCATCCTCATAGTCGGCGTCAGAGCGATAGAGAATCTTTCGCGATGCTGTGCTCTTCCAGTGACAATCGCTGGAGAAATCGGCCTCACTGAATCTGAGAAACTGGGCATTAGGTACTGCCTTGATTGCCCGATAGGGCGTAGACGCCCCTACTGGCAGACAGCTGATGTATCGAGCCGCGTAAGAACGATCCAGCCAATCACCGCTGGCGGCGTTCGAAAGAGTTTCCAGAAAGGTTGCCCACAGAATGCGATGGCCTCGAACTTCGTAATACAACGAGCGGACTCCGGCATGGTCTCGGGCAAGATAAAGCGCCCGTTCCTTCTGGCTCCAGATTGCGATTGCCCAATCTCCAATGAATTTGGAAAAGCAGGCAGCACCCCACCGAAGGAAGGCCGCCAGCGCGATCTGGGAGTCCGCAAGATTGAATCCCCCGATTCCAAGCAGGTCACAAAGCTCCGCGTGATTATCGAACCGGCCGTCCAAGGTCACCATGTTGCCCGGCTCGTCAACGATGGGTTGCGAATCAATCAGGCTGCGTTCGTGAGTGAAATAAGGCCGGAATCCCATACCGACTCTGCCCTGCGCGCGGACGAATGTCCCATCAAGTGCCCAGCGATCGGTAGCTTGTGCCAGGTCGACTAGCTCCTGCTCACTGACCGCGCGACTCTCGACTTCTCGGATTCCGAAGATAATGCTCATGGTGTCCCCAGTCAGCAGCGCTCGAGTACCGAATAGATCTCCGGCACGTACGCCTTGTCATTCACCACATGCCCATCAATCTCCACCCAGGCATGCGATCGAAAGGGCAGCACCTGTGCCCCGATAACGAGCTCTGCCTTCAGGCCATAACACCGCAGGAGGAGCGTTGCTGCTGCTGATCGCTGAAGGCACATCACCGGTTTGAAATAGAGGACGCAAGCCAGGTCTATGGCATGGCATAGCTGCTCGCTGGAGTAGGGGCTCGCCGGGATTGCTCGAATTGACTTCCTGCGAACAAGCTCGTGCAGAGCTTGGAAGGTGTGGAAGCGCATGACCAATTCGAGATAGAGCAGCAGAAGCCAGCTTCTAATCACCAGGATCTCCATCGCGGCCTCCGAACCTTACAGGGATGCCCAACTCTTTGCAGAAGAATGCGATGCGCTTTGATAGAGCCTCGATGCGGACCGATAGAGGTAGTGCTGGGGAGTGGCCCCGCTCTTCGCTGTAGTCCACGATGACAGGGGAGCTCTGAGCGTCACGGTTTTTCAGACGGGCCGCCATCTTTCGAACATGGGCGGGATTACACCGATCGTCGCCATCACCTGACACAAAGAGGACGGAAGGGTAATCGACATCGTCCTTCACCTGGTGGTACGGAGAGTACGCGGACAGAGCAAGGAAATCCTCCCGGTCCTCCACCGTCCCATATTCCTCCCGCCATTTGACGGCATGGTCAAATGATTCGTAACGCACCATGTCAAGCAGCGGGGCGATGCAGAGTACGGCACGAAAGAGTTCTGGTCGTTGTGTCATCGCGGCCCCGACCATGAGGCCGGAGTTTGAGCCACCAAAGATGCCCAGTCTCTGCGGATCTGTCATCCCCATCGTGCATAGCCACTCGGCAGCGGCGAGAAAGTCATTGAAGGCGACCTGACGGTTTCGACCGCGGGCGGCCTCATGCCAATCGTTCCCAAACTCTCCACCACCGCGAATGTTGGGAACTGCAAAGCCCGCGCCTAACTCCACCAGGACGGTCGCAAGCACCGAAAACTGTGGAGTCATCGAAACCCCAAATCCACCATAGGCAGTCATAACGACGGGCCAGCGGCCGCTGGTCGGCTCCGCCGTCACCAGCGTAATGGGAACTTCCTGACCATCACGCGCGGAATACGTCGTGCGGTGCATGGCACCGCTCGAACGCCTCGCTGGAAATAGCCTCTGGTGCCAGAGTCGCGTCACTTCATCGGCAGGAGAGTATTCGAAGAGGGACGGTGGCTGAGTGAAGGACTCAAAGGTGTAGAACAGGGTATCTGCCGCCTCGCTTCGGGATGGTGCCAACTGGACGGTAGAGCCCTCTGGAACATTCAGACAGGCGAGGTATTCGCCATCAAGGCTCCAGCTTTCAAGCGAAAGCTGTAACCGATGTTGGCGGGTGACGATTATCCTGTCGTGGACAACGGCAAGTTGGCAGATCGTTCCTTCCTGTTTTGGAATGATGGTGCGAACCGCCGCCCCGTGGAGATCGAACTCTATGAGTTGACCACTCGGTGCAGCGTCATACGTTAGTGCAAAGATCCGCCGATCTTTCAGAACGACGCTTATCGGCACCCTGCGGGTCTTAAAGACCCGTTGCCATTGTTTCGGTCGGCTTTGTTCTGCAATCCATAGATCCACTACCTCGTCGCCGCCACTTCTGTATAGGTGCAGGGCTCCCAGACGAATGGCATCACCTGTAAGAATCAAGCGGCTTCCCGAACTCTGCGGAATAGAAAAGCAAATCCGGTCCGGCTTCAGATCGCCCAACCGATGAAAGCGGATCGTGTGCTCTCCGCGAAACCTCGGCTCTTCGTGGCAGTAATAGAAACCCTGGACCTCCGACGCAAAACAGAACCCCCGGGAGTAACCGGTCGCGAGCTTATCTGGAAGCAGCTCGCCTTTCTCAACCTCTACGAGATGAATGCTCTTCTGGTCACTCCCTCCGTGTTTCAGTTCGTACGCCAACAGCGAACCATCCGCCGAGACACGATGGATTCCTACTGACTCGAATGGGTCCGACGAGGAGGGAGTGACAAGCGTGCGCGGTTCTCTCCGAGATCCTTCATGCACATAAATACTCGCTTGCTCCTCTCCTTGTTTACGCCACCGATAGAATTGCCGCTCACCGATCCGGACCGGCTGGTCCTTTGTCTCACTGTCGAGGTACCGGCGCACATGCGTTCGGATAACTCCCATTTCGTCCCAGCCAGCGAAATAGTCTTCGCAGCGAAGCTGCTGGTCCCGGACCCACTCCTCTGTCTCGATAAGGTCGCGGTCTTCCAGCCAGCGATAGGGGTCGTGAATCGGAACACCGTGAATCACGTCTACAACTCCCATTGGAGCGTCAGAGGTCAGTGACATAGTGCCTCCCGGGACGTGACGGCCGCCAAGGCCCGATTCATCTCGCGGGCAACGGTACGTGCATAGGACTGCCGAGGAAGTTCATCTCGTGCGGAAGAAGTCAACCACGAGCCGCGACCGTAGAGGCTCGATGCAGCCGCAAGAAATGGCATATAACGGAACCCTTCGTCGAGTTTGTCCGGTGCGCAAACCGCTGACCATTCCTCCCGATACCGATCTGTCAAGGCCAGGTTGAGACGCTCGCGTTCTGGTTTGTCCTCCACGTGGTTGAGCAGCAACAGATGCTGAAGTGAAGCGAGTGGAACCCCAAGGTACGGTTCGCTCCAATCAATGAACTGGCAGTTCGTTGCCTCCACGATATTTCCAGGATTGAGGTCACCATGCACAACGCTTGCCGGGATCGCGAGAGCATCGACCCGCTCACAGATCTGCTTCAAGGTCGCACACATAAGCCTCAGACTTCGTGAGTCCAGACGAGGAGCTTTCGTAGACGTTTGAAGAGCCATCGCTTCTTCGAGGTAATCGAACATCTCCTCCGCGTGTGTGTTCAAGATCTCAGGGCGCTGGTCGAAGGCCCCTGCCTGTAAGAGCCCGACACCTCGCCCAACTGTCGCGATCTGGAGGCGGGCAAGCGACTGTACCGCCTTCCCAAGAGTGACGCCTGCATGCGGAGCGGAATCCAACCTCGCAGCGATGGACCTCGCTTCGCCGGACATGATCCAGGCATTCCATTCCGGCTTGGCGGCTAGTACCGCCGGAACATAACCCGAGGGGTCTGGATAACGGACAGGCAGTTGAGAAAGATACTGTGTGATGGAGTATTCGTGGAGGTTTGACGCGCCTGTTGCCTTGAGCCAGCAGTACTGTCCGTCCTCCATGTGAAAACGGATGAGGGAAAAACCTCCACCCGCATTGAGCTGCTCTATCTCAGCCTTCGACGCAAGCTTTCTTTGGGTTGCCGCTTCCACCCAGGCAACCGCATCATCAATCCAGCCAAGTTGCGAAGGCAGTTTTTGTAAGCAGACGGACAGCAACCTCATGAGCCGAATGCGCTGCTCTTCAGGCAACTCGGAATCGGATAACTCCTCGACGCGGACCGTGCTGAACTCCGGATCTTCACATGGAACGAGGAGTTCGACAACTGCCCAGTATGGAAATCCATTCTGGACCGGCAGAAAGTCGACAACAAAAACATTGAGCTTCCACGTAGCCCGAATCGCTTTTTGCAATTGCTCCGCCGGTCGCGTGCACTGTGGAATCCTAACCCGGGGCAGCCGGTGGCAACCGTCGGCGTCGATCGCAAACACCGTGTGCGACACAGGATGAACTGCAACAATGCGGTACTCGATAGTCTCGACAATGACATCCTGTACGGTCATATCTGCGCTCCCCGTCAGCGATCGAAGTCGTGTTTTCGATTGAGCGCTTCGAGGAAATCGCGCACGTCACGCTCGACGGTCTCAAGCTCCTCGCCCGTTTCACGCGCCAGGGCTGTGACGATGGCTTCGATCGTCTCTCCACGCTCAAATCTTTGCCAGACGTACGCGCCTGTGGGATTGAGTGTCGAGAGGACACCGCGCTCGATATCGAGAATGGCAGCGCCATCTTGATTGGCGACGCTGTGTAGGTGTGGGTGTTCGACAGCCATGATGCTTCCTCTCCATATCGGAACTCTCATGAAGTCTCGATCGTGGAGAAGAGCGTAGCCGGAAGAGAGTCCCGCACTGAGAACAATCGTGTGTACTGGCCAAACTTACTCTTGCCCATTGCAATTGCAGGAGTTGGTCCGTGAGCCAACTGTGCTCAGACACTGTGGCGCGAGTCTCCGCTGGCCAAAGTTACAGTAGGTGCTAACAGATTCGCGGAGCATGTAGAGCTACACCGGTACTGCGACTCCCGAGACCAGGTGTAACTGAGAAAGCTCATTCTGAGAAAACGTGACCGGTTCACTGTTCCCTTCGGACTTCGAAAGGAGTGCATACCGGTTCCCTTCCCGCAGAAGATAGCCACAGAAAATCTCTGCGCCTCTACGAAGCGCGTAAATTGGGCGATTCCAACCCGACTTTCCCGTTTCCGTTCGCGGGTCGGGCGTACCAGTCATGTTTTCGAGCACCATGAGCGCTCCTGGAAGGATTGATGGGTCGACACCAGGAATCGCGCTGCCCTGCGGCAACCGAATGACCCGACTGTCCCAAGATCGCAGCTGCGGAAATTTCATGGACAAGATAAGCGGCCACTCCACAAACTCCTTCCCCAACGCAGACCAGCGCTCTCTTGGGACTGGAGGGACCGCGCGATGGGACAGATCGGACCAATCTTTCAGATGCCGGGTCTGGAGAAGCATGTTCAGGGAGTAGCGGTCCCGCTCAGTGGGAGGAGAACGGCGCCCTCGCAGGGAATCGGTATACCGTGCCACATTGGCCAACGTGAGCTGCATCAACGCATCGACGTGAGGCTGTGATGCCGTAGGGCGGCGATAGCGTCGCTCGGTTCGGCCGCTGATCTTTGTATGAAATACCGCTTCCAGAGCTTCCCGGATACGTAGGATGTCTTCTCTCGATCTCTGAAAGCGATCATGTTTGGCCGCGAAGAGGCGATCCATCGAGGCGTGCTCCCATGGCAGTACCAGCGGCGCACTGTACAGCCCAGAGGGCAGCAAACCTAGCGACGGATACTCAGGCATCGGGAGAGCAAGCGCGAACATGCGTATTCTTCCCGCGATCCGCACTCCGCCGGGATACGGAAATTCCTGGGGACCAGTGTAATGTCTGCCCGAGACGAGCGTGAGGAGTCTGCCGCGAGTGACGACGCAGCGACTGCACCGGTAGCCATTGCCAAACTGAAGCAGATAGATGGTTCGCGGATTGGGATGCTGTCGCTCTTCGTCGCCGACCGGCTCGACCATGGCGATTGCTCCCGGTGGCAGGCTGCTCCCAAGACTGTCTTCCGTTCCCACTTGGATATAGAACGTACCCGGTTGTTGCCAGGCTTCTCCTTCTATTGCACGGATAGGCACATCCGTTTGCCATTCAGAGACAAGGTCACGAAGCATCGCATTTCGCTCAAACGCGTCACGCTGCCCAAGCTCTAACGGCAATTCAACCAGAAGGTCGCGCTCGAATGGATACGACTCAATGATCCGGGTGCGCCCGCTATTCAAGCGAAAGTCGTACTCTCGGAGGCTTTCCAGATCGTAACCGAAGATGCTGTGTGCGCCATCGAGGGTCAGTGAGAAAACATCGGCGACCTCCAGAACAGTGTTGAGCGTGGGATGTGCTTTGATGCGAAATAGATTCGAAAGCAGGTTCTTGGTGACAACCTCTCGCCGTTCCCGCGCACGATGCTCTTGGTCATTGGAGGGCTTGACCTGCCGGAAGAGGCCTCGGAGATGCGCCAAGGTATCAGCGATTTGGCTGCGCGGAACCGGGGTGTACACAACGAGCATTCTCCTCAAAGTTTCTCGACACGGGAGTTGCAAGGTCTAAGTAATGACAGTACTGGGAGTGCGTCGCCGGAAGCGTCTTCGCCTTCTCGATCGAAATTGACACTCCTTTCGCCCATTGTGGCGCACAACGGTCGCTATATCAATCCGATCTATTGGAGCCCCGAGAGAATCTCGCGAGCAGGGGAAGTTTTATCCTGGCTTCGGTCGTGTGCGTTTCGCATTCGAAACTGCTCGCGAACGGACGCTAAACCCTTCCATCGCTGCTCGACCGCTGCCTCACTGGCAAAGGATTGAGTTCGAGTTTCTCGTAAATATCCCCTCTGGCCCCCCTAAAGAGAAAGAAAGCTTTGACAAGCGGGAGAGAATCTCTGCGGCCTGTTCCTGCCCCAACGCGACCCTGAAATCCTGTGCGCTAACGCGCACAAATAAGGAAACCAACCCTTGGCTGAGGGCTCTGCCCTGGCGCAGCGCAAGGGGTCTCCCAACAGTCTTCCGCGCTTCGCTTGTGCAGACCTTCACTGCGCTTCGCCCTTCGCTCTGCTCTGGTGGGTGATATCCCTCCCCTTGCGCTTTGCCGCCCCGCCTTCGCCAGGAGGCGTTCGGCATGTAGGTACATACCGCGCACGGCATGAAAAGCAAAGGCAAAGGAGCCAACACCATGAACAGCGCAGCCGCCACCCAACCCACCAACAAGCGGCAGACCGCGCAGGAGATGATTGCCGCCAACATCAAGAGCCTTATCGCACAACTGGAGGCCGGACACTCAGAGGCACTCACTGCGTACCTCAACGCGATGAGCCGCTTTCACAACTACTCGTTCGGGAACGTTTTGGAAATCGCGCGGCAAAAGCCGGACGCCATCCGCGTGGCTGGGATGTACGCATGGAACCAGCTAGGCCGCCGCGTGAAGGAGGGCGAGAATGGGATTCGCATCCTCGCTCCCATCATGAATGATGCCCTTCTTCGCAACTTCAACCGCGCGGACCGACCGGCGGCGACAGGCGACGATGTCATCTCGGTGACCCAGGCAGGCTCGCCGAGAGCGTCCGATATGAAAGTAGCCAACGCCTCTCAGCCGAAATTCCAAAAGCATCGCATTCTTTGCGTAGATGACGAGGTTATAGGCACAACGATGCGCGCAGAGGTTCTCAGACAACACGGCTATTCGGTTGATCTCTATCATTCTCCGGTCGCCGCCCTGCGCTGTGACATCTCCATGTTTGAACTCGCGATACTGGATTTTGAAATGCCAGAGTTAAACGGCAGGGAACTGTTGTTGCGCCTCCGAGCATGAGGGGCAAGATTTCCAACTGTGTTGCTCACCGGACGTTTGGAGACACTCTCACATGAAGATCGTGTCCTATTTGCACGATGCCTTGACAAGGCTATGCCCATCGGTCTGTTGCTCGAGGTGGTTACGGAACTTCTAGATCGAGATGCTGTTCCTGATTATGGCTCGTAAGGTAGTTCGGAGCCAGGCTGTGATATCTGATCGAATTCGTTCCAGACCGAAGCCAACGCTGATCGAAATTCTATACAGCGCTTTGACCAGGTTGAAGAGGACGATCAGATCCGCAGATTATGAGCCAATCTGCAAAGAGCTGCTGGTCGAACGCAGCCTACTATCAAGGCAATGTATCGAGGCATTTCATGAAGGCGCCCGAGGGAAACGCTAGTTCGACGCGAACGGCAGGTGAACCCTTGATGATTCGCTTTGTCTCCGAAATCACCGGAGACATCTACGACGAATGCACAGTGGACCAAGTAGCAGATATGGCGCTGATCTTCTATACCGGCGCCGGCACGACGCTTGGCGCGCTTCTTGGTGCGTGCGTCGGAGGGATAATCGTCGCGCACAATGCGAGTGCGCTGAATGTCGTTGTGACAGTTTGCCTCCTTGGTCTACTAGGCGCGATCTTGGGCGCACTCTCTATCATGTTCCTTCTTAACATCCGTGGCTTAATCCGGTGGGATGGACGTGAACTGCGCAGGGTCTACCGAGCGAAGAAACTTAGAGGGTGGTTAGATTTGCACCGAAGCAGTGTAGTGGGCGCTACGGTAAGTTGTTTGCTTTCGCCGTTTTGACCTGCTTACCGTACTCTGTTGTCCGAATTCTGACAAGTTCCCCTAATGTACCGCCCTAATTCTGCATTTTCGGAGTGCCGGATCCCTGGCGTCGGAAGTAGGTAAGCTTAATCTATGAAAACCGAAGAAGCGAAGATTTATCACCACCACACGCCGCGCCAATATCTTCTACCGTGGGCGGACTCGGACGAGCGCATCGCTTGGTACGGATACGGCAAGGTGGATCGTTCCGGCCTGACCGTTGTGGGAGGCGAGAACGACTTCTACAAATTGAAAGAGCTTACCGTCCCGGACATTGATTGCCTGAAGCTCGTCATAGACGCGCTGCCGGAAATGGGCCGGAAGGGGCATAAGCAATTTCTCGAAATGTACATCGAGTCCACTCGCCTCAAAAGGGAGTTGGAAGAGAGCGGCACTGATAATCCCGAAGCGATGAAGCGGCTTGATGTGGCGATATCGAATCTGAACGAAAACTACCACGCTGTCGTCGAGAATGGCTTCTGGCCCTACCTTGAGGCGATCAAGAAGCGCGATTTCAGTTTCAACGAAGACCCGATCAAAGCGGGGCAGTTCTACCATGCCCTGTACGTTCAGTATCTGAGGACCAAGGCTGTCAGAGAGCGAGTTTGCAAGAAAGAGAACACCCTGTTCGAGGACATCGGAAGAGTGTGGGATGTGATGAGTCATATCCTGGCCGTCGAGGCAGGTGCATCGTTTCTCAGCAGCCGCAGGGATTTCCAAATTCTGGTTCTTGATAACGACACACAAGTCCCTTTCATTACTTCGGATCAGCCAATTATCAATATGCTGACCGAAGCGGCGGACTGGAATGCTCCTGACAGGATCGAGCTTTACTATCCGCTCAGTCCCACTCAGGCGATGCTCTATCTCGAGAAATCAACTCCGGTTGCCGGTATCAATCAAAACGTGTCGATCGACGAAGCGCACCGATACAACATGATGATGCTCGATCATTCGACCTTTCGCGTATTCTCAAGTTCCGAGGAATATCTGCGGACGATTCAAGCAGCGCAGGGATAAACAGAGGATTCCGAAAGCCTTCGCAGCCAGAGCCAGTCTCGATGAATTGTCGGTGTTTACCGGGTGGACCTATTTTCGCTATTTATTCGTCTTATCCACAGAGTCGTCTCATATCATCCGCTCTATGATAAGACCGGTCTTCGTGAGGTTTAGGAAAAACCGGCGATTGCGATCGGGCTTATCCGTGAGCATCTTGAACCGTCATTCCAACCAACAAACAATGGGGAGGTTTCAGCCTCTTTTGAAGAGGAGTCCAC
>Ga0193743_1001098_pt1 | contig 20602 bp, 12 predicted proteins | sample L2c2metaG_FD_143038 | JGI IMG/M metagenome (GOLD analysis project Ga0193743, IMG submission 143038) | Soil microbial communities from a riparian zone of the East river system, Colorado, United States - L2c2 | ecosystem: Environmental > Terrestrial > Soil > Riparian zone | place: USA: East River... | reverse complement strand
CTCGCCAAGCGGAGCAAACCCGGTCAAATAGCTGTCGCGCCTCAGTGGCGCGAGGAGCTTTCGGTCAAGTCGGCGCAGAACGTCGCCAAGATGGAGGGGCGCCTCCAGGCAGCGCTGACCGCGCACCCGATGAAGTTCCTCGGCGCCCTGCAGGCGGTCCGCGACGTCCTGGCTGACAACCCCCAGGTCTACGTCGTCAACGAGGGCGCGAACGCGCTTGACTTGGCGCGCAACACGATTGGTATGCAGGTACCGCGCCACCGGTTGGACAGCGGGACCTGGGGCGTCATGGGCATCGGCATGGGTTACGCCATCGCCGCGGCCGTCGAGACCGGCGAGCCGGTCGTCGCGATCGAAGGTGACAGCGCATTCGGGTTCAGCGGAATGGAGCTGGAGGCGGTGTGCCGCTACAACCTGCCGATCGTCACCGTCATCCTCAACAACAGCGGCGTCTACCGCGGTGACGATCCCTCCACCACCAGCGACCCGGCGCCGACCGCGTTGCGGGCTCGCCACGAGTACATGATCAAGGCCTTCGGCGGCAAGGGATATCAGGCGACGACGCCCGAGGAAGTCGCTGCCGCCCTTCGGGAGGCCCTGGCATCGGGCAGGCCGGCACTCATCGACTGCGTGATCGACCCGTCCGACGGCACCGAGAGCGGCAACATCGCCCACCTCAACCCCAAGGGCATCACCAACTCGCGATGAGCGAATGACCGCTCATCGCAAACCGACAACCGCACCGAGACACCAAAAATGAAAGGAAACGTGTCATGACTGAACTGCCGCTCTCCGGGATCAAGGTGATCGACTTCACCGGCGTCCAGGCGGGCCCTGCGTGCACTCAGATGCTCGCCTGGTTCGGAGCCGACGTCCTCAAGGTCGAGCGCCCCGGCGGAGGTGACGTGACGCGAAACCAGTTGCGCGACATCCCTGACGTGGACGCGTTGTACTTCACCATGCTCAACAGCAACAAGCGCTCGCTGGCGATCGACACGAAGTCACCCGAGGGACTCGAGGTGATGGAGAAGTTGGTTCGCGAGGCCGACGTGCTGGTGGAGAACTTCGCGCCCGGCGCCATGGATCGCATGGGCCTGTCGTGGGAGACGCTGCAGGAGTGGAACCCGCGGCTGATCTTCGGCTCGGTCAAGGGCTTCAACGACGACTCGACGTGGAACGACCTCAAGGTCTACGAGAACGTGGCACAGTGCGCCGGCGGCGGTGCGTCCACGACCGGGTTCTGGGACGGCCCACCGACCGTCAGCGGGGCGGCCCTCGGTGACAGCAACACCGGCATGCACCTGTTGATCGGCATCCTCACCGCGATCATCGCGCGCGACAAGACCGGGAAGGGACAGAAGGTGTCGGCAGCGATGCAGGACGCCGTGCTCAACCTCTGCCGGGTCAAGCTGCGCGACCAGCAGCGTCTCGAAGCGATCGGCTACCTCGAGGAGTACCCGCAGTACCCGAACGGCGAGTTCGGCGACGCCGTTCCCCGCGGCGGCAATGCCGGCGGTGGCGGCCAGCCGGGCTGGGTGGTCAAGTGCAAGGGCTGGGAGACCGACCCCAACGCCTACATCTACTTCACCATCCAGGAGCAGAACTGGAAGCGCACGGCGGAGGCCATCGGCCATCCCGAATGGGTCGACGATCCGGCGTACAGCACCGCGCGCGCTCGCCAAGACAAGATCTTCGACATCTTCGGTGAGATCGAAAAGTGGCTGGCCGACAAGACGAAGTGGGAGGCAGTCGACATCCTGCGCGTGTGGGAGGTGCCGTGCGCACCGGTCATGTCCATGAAGGATCTGGCCGCAGATCAGTCTCTGCGCCAGAGTGGCAGCATCGTCGAGGTCGACCAGAAGGGCCGCGGAACCTTCCTGACCGTCGGCAGCCCGATCAAGTTCTCGTCGTTCAAACCCGACATCAAGGGTGCACCGCTACTCGGCGAGCACACCGACGAGGTCCTAGCCCAACTCGGCTACGACGCGGACACCATCGAAGAGTTCCACAAGAAGAAGGTCGTCGTCTAAACGGCGGAAACCGGCCCCAGGACACCGTCCTGGGGCCGGTTTCGCCCCATTTTTCCCGCCCGTTGACCCTGGAGGAAGCTGATGAGTCCCACCTCGACCGGGGAGGCGAGCACGACCATCGAGGCTGTGGTCCGAGGGATCGCAGCCGACCATCGCGCACACCGCGGCGCCCTGTTGCCCATCCTGCACGCGGTCCAGGAGGCGCTGGGTTGTGTTCCGCCGGAGGCGATCCCGGTCTTGGCTGACGAGCTCAACCTCTCCCGAGCTGACGTCCACGGCGTGGTGACCTTCTACCACGACTTCCGCTCCCAGCCTGCCGGCCGCACCGTCGTCCGCGTCTGTCGTGCGGAGGCGTGCCAGGCCGTCGGCGCAGGACGACTGGTGGACCACTTGAAGGACAGGTACGGCATGTCGTTGGGGGACACCCGCTATGACGATTCGGTGACCGTGGAGCAGGTCTTCTGCCTGGGCAACTGCGCGCTTGGCCCGGCTGTGCAAGTCAACGGTCGGCTGCTCGGCCGGGTGGACGAGGACCGATTGTCGGCGATTCTCGACAAGGCGGTCGCGCAATGAGCGCGTCGACGGCACCGGTCACGGTGTACGTGCCAGGGGATTCTGCGGCGAAGTCAGTCGGCGCGGACGAGGTGGCGGATGCCCTGCGTCGCGCCGCGGCTCGCGCGGGGAAGCCAATCCGGCTGGTGCGCAATGGGTCCCGCGGCATGTTGTGGCTGGAGCCATTGGTCGAGGTGGCAACGCCGAACGGACGGATCGGCTACGGACCCGTTGCTCCCTCAGAGGTCGATCACCTCGTCACCGCCGGCCTGTTCGAGGGCGCCGACCACCCATCGCGGGTCGGTCTGGTCGAGGAGCTGCCCTGGATGGCGACGCAGGATCGGGTCACCTTTGCACGGGTGGGCGTCACCGATCCCTTGTCCCCCAACGACTATCTGAGTCACGGTGGCCTCGCCGGGCTCCGCCGGGCGTTGGACATGTCACCGGCGGACGTGGTCGAAGAGGTCACTGACTCCGGTTTGCGCGGGCGCGGCGGTGCGGGCTTCCCGGCCGGGATCAAGTGGAAAACGGTACTCGGATGCGTCGACGAGCTGAAGTTCGTCTGCTGCAACGCCGACGAAGGCGACAGCGGGACGTTCGCCGACCGGATGGTCATGGAAGGCGACCCGTTCCTGCTCATCGAGGGCATGACGATCGCGGCCCATGCCGTCGGCGCCACGGAGGGCTACATCTACATCCGGTCGGAGTACCCGGATGCAGTGGCCACCATGCGTTCTGCCATCGAGATCGCCCGCGGGCAAGGGTGGCTGGGGGACAGTGTGCTCGGCTCGTCGCTGAGCTTCGAACTGCACGTGCGGGTGGGAGGCGGGGCCTACATCTGTGGCGAGGAGACCTCCATGCTGGAAAGCCTGGAGGGCAAACGCGGCGAGGTCAGGGCGAAGCCGCCGATCCCGGCCATACACGGCCTGTTCGGCAAGCCGACGGTGGTGAACAACGTGCTCACGCTGACCAGCGTGCCGACGGTTCTCGCCAATGGCGCGCAGGCATATCAGCAGCTCGGGGTGGAGCGCTCGCGTGGCACCCAGGTCTTCCAGCTCGGCGGGAACATCCGGCGCGGCGGCGTCGTGGAGAAGGCCTTCGGAGTGACGCTGGGCGAACTGGTCGACGGCTACGGCGGCGGAACCCGTTCCGGACGGCCGGTGCGCGCGGTCCAGGTCGGCGGCCCGCTCGGCGCCTATCTGCCGACGTCGCGGTTCGACCTGCCGATGGACTACGAAGGCTTCCTGGCGGCGGGTGCGATGGTCGGCCACGGCGGCATCGTCGTGTTCGACGACAGCGTCGACATGGCGGCTCAGGCCAGGTTCGCGATGGAATTCTGCGCTGCCGAATCGTGCGGCAAGTGCACGCCGTGCCGAGTGGGCTCGGTGCGCGGGGTCGAGGTGATCGACCGGATCACCGCGGGTGAGCATCGCGACGAGAACCTCGCCCTGCTCGAGGACCTCTGCGACGTCATGACCGAGGGTTCGCTGTGCGCGATGGGCGGCCTCACGCCGATGCCGGTGCGCAGCGCCATCACACATTTCCCCGACGACTTTCTCGCCAGGGACCCGAGCGCAGAAACAGCCACCGCGCACACCAGCGCGAGGACGGACGGTATGCCATGAGCCTGCTCAAGGAACCCGACTACGGCACCCCGGCCAAGGACGGTCCTGCAACGGTCTCGGTGGAGGTGGACGGACTGCGGATCTCCGTTCCGGACGGCACATCGGTCATGCGGGCGGCCGCGCTTGCCGGGGTCGACATCCCCAAGCTGTGTGCCACGGACACGCTTGAAGCGTTCGGTTCCTGCCGACTGTGTCTGGTGGAGATCGGCGGCCGCCGTGGAACCCCCGCCTCCTGCACGACCCCGGCCGCCGACGGCATGGTCGTGCACACTCAGACGCCGAAAGTCGCCAAGCTCCGCGAGAACGTCATGGAGCTCTACATCTCCGACCATCCGCTGGACTGCCTCACCTGTCCGGCCAACGGCGACTGCGAGTTGCAGGACATGGCCGGCGTCGTAGGGCTGCGTCAGGTCAGGTACGGCTACGAGGGCGCCAACCACCTGGACGCGGTCAAAGACGTCAGCAACCCGTACTTCGACTTCGATCCGTCCAAGTGCATAGCCTGCTCCCGCTGCGTGCGGGCCTGTGGTGAGGTGCAGGGCACGTTCGCGCTGACCATCGAGGGCCGGGGTTTCGCATCGAAGGTGTCGCCGGGTGCCGGTGAGTCGTTCATGGACTCCGAATGCGTGTCCTGTGGCGCATGTGTGCAGGCGTGCCCGACGTCGACGCTGCAGGAGCGTTCCGTGGTTGAGCTCGGAGTGCCAACGCGGTCGGTGATCACCACGTGCGCGTACTGCGGCGTCGGCTGCTCATTCAAGGCGGAGTTGCGCGGCGATGAGGTGGTCCGCATGGTGCCCCTCAAGGACGGCGGCGCCAACGAGGGCCACTCCTGCGTGAAGGGACGCTTCGCCTTCGGATACGCAACTCATCCGGACCGGGCGCTGCGCCCGATGGTTCGCGAGAACATCACCGACCCGTGGCGAGAGGTCGAGTGGGACGAGGCGATCGGTACCGTCGCCCGCCGGATGCTGGAGATCAAGCAGCGGTACGGCACCGGCGCGATCGGCGCGATCACCTCGTCGCGGTGCACGAACGAAGAGGTCTACGTCGTGCAGAAGATGGTGCGCGCCGCCTTCGGCAACAACAACGTCGACACGTGCGCCCGGGTGTGCCACTCGCCGACGGGATATGGGCTGAAGCAGACCTTTGGCGAGTCGGCAGGCACACAGGACTTTCGCTCCGTGGCGCAAGCCGACGTCATCATGGTGATCGGGGCCAACCCAACGGACGGCCACCCGGTTTTCGCGTCCAGGATGAAGCAACGGCTGCGCGAGGGTGCGAAGCTCATCGTGGCCGACCCTCGCCGCATCGACCTGGTGCGCTCACCGCATATCGAGGCCGATCACCACCTCCAGCTGAAGCCGGGAACGAACGTGGCGATCGTCAATGCGATGGCGCACGTGGTGGTGACCGAGGGCCTGACCGACGCGTCGTTCGTGGCCGCCAGGTGCGAGGGATTCGACGAGTGGGCGGAATTCATCTCGCGCCCCGAGAACAGCCCAGAGGCCGTCGAGCCGATCACGGGCGTACCTGCCGAGGAGGTGCGCGCCGCCGCCCGGCTGTACGCGCAGGGCGGCAACGGAGCCATCTACTACGGCCTCGGCGTCACCGAACACAGCCAGGGCTCGACGATGGTGATGGGCATGGCGAACCTGGCGATGGCCTGTGGCAACATCGGCCACGAGGGCGTCGGCGTGAACCCGTTGCGCGGCCAGAACAACGTGCAGGGCGCCTGCGACATGGGTTCCTTCCCGCACGAGCTGAGCGGTTACCGGCACGTGTCGGACGACGCAGCGCGGAAGGTCTTCGAAAACCTTTGGGGGACCGTACTGTTGCCAGAGCCCGGGTTGCGGATCCCGAACATGTTCGACGCCGCGATCGAGGGCACGTTCCGGGGCCTGTTCGTCCACGGTGAGGACATCGCGCAGTCCGACCCGAACTTCCATCACGTCTCGGCGGCGCTGGGCGCGATGGAGCTGGTGGTGGTCCAGGACCTGTTCCTCAACGAGACCTCGAAGTTCGCCCACGTGTTCCTGCCCGGTGCGTCGTTCCTGGAGAAGGACGGCACCTTCACCAACGCCGAACGCCGGATCAACCGGGTCCGTGCGGTGATGAAGCCCAAGAGCGCCAAGCACGAGTGGGAGATCGTCTGCGAGATCGCGACGGCCATGGGATATCCCATGGGCTACGATCACCCGAGCCAGATCATGGATGAGATCGCGTCGGTCACACCGACATTCGCGGGGGTGTCGTTCAAGAAGCTGGACCAGGTGGGCAGTATCCAATGGCCCTGCGACGAGCATGCTCCTGACGGCACGCCGATCATGCACGTGGAGTCGTTCACCAGGGGCCTTGGCAGGTTCGTGCCGACGCCGTTCGTGCCGACCGACGAGCGCAGCACGCGCCGCTACCCGCTGATCCTCACCACGGGCCGAATCTTGAGCCAGTACAACGTCGGAGCGCAGACCCGCCGCACGGCCAACGTCGCCTGGCACAGCGAGGATCTGCTGGAGATCCATCCCCACGACGCCGAGGTGCGGGGCATCACCGACGGCGCCGAGGTCACGTTGGCCAGCCGAGTCGGTGAAACGACACTGCACGCGCAATTATCCGAACGGATGCCAACCGGGGTGGTGTACACCACGTTCCATCACCCGATCTCCGGCACGAACGTTCTCACCACCGAGAACTCCGACTGGGCGACGAACTGCCCGGAGTACAAGGTGACGGCCGTCCAGGTCGCCCTCACCCACCCGACTTCCGGGCAGCACGTGGAGTCTGAGGCAGATCGTGTCCTTGCGTGGGGACTAGTGGACTGACATGTCGCACAACGAACCTGCCGAGCTCAGGATGGTCCACGACATCATCGTCAACCTCCAGTACCTGCCCGCCGAGCAGGCGGCTACGGCGGTCGCCGATCACGTCAAGAGGTTCTGGGACCCACGCATGAAACGCAGGCTGATCGAACTGGTCGCCGCCGAAACAGAGCCCCTCGACCCCGTGGTGGTGGCCGCGGCGGCGCTGCTGCCCTAGTTGTCGTCATGGCATCGCTTCGGCCCACCTCGTGTGCCCCTCGAAGCCAAGCGCGGTGGCCATCGTCCGGTAGCGATCTCGATAGTCGCGGTATCCGGGTTCGTCACCAATGGCCCGCGCCAGGAGAGCGCGAAGCCGGAGCAGCCAGACTTCACGCATAGCCAGACCGTCTTCGGTCGCCGCCGCCGCGAGGCGCTCGATCGCGGCGTCGGCTTCGGCCACGTCACCGTCGTCCCCGCGGTCGAGCAGTGTCTCGACCAGAGCACCGGTTGCAGGAAGGCCCCACGACAGCAGTTGTCCGGCGCGGACCAGATCATCAACGGCGGCGCGGATGAGCGGTATCGCCTCATCGCGATCGCCCCGCCTAGCCCTCTCACGCGCCAAGTACACATTGACGATCGGTAAATCGCACGAGTCTTGTCCCCGCCGCAGGAACACGTCCCTGACTTCGTCCAGCAGCTGCTCTCCGCGGTCACGATCCGCAGCCGACTGGCGGTGCACCAGCGCATGGCCCAGCGATAGCCGGGCCCAGGCCACGGCGAGGTCATCACCGGATCGTTCGGCAATTCGCAGGGCGTCCTCGATCTCGCCGATCACGCGGTCATCGGGATTCCGCGCGCCAATCGGTATCCCCGCGTTGTAGACCCAGCCGACGACCGTGGCGTACGACATGGGGTCGGCGCTGCGGGCGATGGCCAGGCCGTGCCGCTGGTCGTCTCGCCATCCACGACGACCCAGGAAACACCCGGCCAACGCACGCGTCGCAAAGGCAGCCGCCAACGGAGACCCGAAAATGACGTTGCCTTTAGACGGATCACCGTCGGCCACGTCGATGACCCGCTGTGACCACCGAAGCACGGTAGGCCAATCACCACGTTCCATCTTGGCGTAGACCACCGGGAAGGACAGCCCCACCGTCAGGGTCGGATCGCCGATCGAATCGGCAAGGGCCCAGGCTTCAGAGGCCAGCTGCGATGCCTCGTGCACGCGGCCCTGAAACACGTGATCCATTGCCAGCCCCGCCATGCCGATGGCCAGTGACGCCTGATCTCCGGCGGCGGTGCACAACTGCCGCAGTTCGTCGAAGCGCTCGCCGGCCACATTCATATGGACCCGCCACGCGATCCCGCACAACATGGTGCGCGGGGCGATGCGCATGGCTACCCGGTTGTGGTCATCGGCGGATATTGAGTCGGCGATCTTTTGGGCGCGCTCCCAACTCAATTGCGCCGCCGCGATGTCGCGGTTGGTCGCCCACGTTGCGGCGCGCATGTGCCAGCCGTAGGCGCTGTGCAGGTCGCCGGCGGCCTCGAGATGCCCGGCAATCAAGGCGGCATTTTCATCAGCAGCTGCCGGGTCATGTGGTTCGATTGCGGCCGCGACGCGTCGGTGCAGTTCTGCGCGATCCGATTTGAGCTGTGACTCATAGGCCACCGTGCGAATGAGCGGATGGTGGAACACATACTCGGGTTGCCGGGTGAAGCTGACCTGATCGATGAACTGGGCCGCCACCAAGTCAGCAACGACCGGGTCGGCGCCCAGCACAGTCAGCATGTCGATGTTGAATCGCGAGCCGAGCACCGATGCCGCGCTCAATGTCCGTTTGGCTTTCGGGTCGAGCCGGTCGATGCGCGCGGCGATGGTCGCCTGCAGGGTGGCAGGTACGCTCACCTCAGCGACCTCTGCGGTGGACGCGTATGCGCCCTGCTCCCCATGCAGCACACCACGCTCGGCGAGTTCGCGCACGATCTCCTCGGCGAAGAACGGATTACCGCCAGCCCTGTCGGCGATTGTCTGGCCCAGTGCGCCAACAGATGGGTCGGCCCCGAGCAGCCCCGTGATCAATGCTTCCGTCTCCGAATCACTCAGCGGCGCAAGCGCTATCGTCTGTGCACCGTGCATCCGCGTCAGCGCTCCCTCGTACTCGGGGCGATAGGTGATCAACACCATCGACGGGGTGTGCGGGATGACCGCGAAGAAGTCGGCCAGCATCGATTCGCTGACCTCATCGATCCAGTGCGCATCCTCGATCACGTAGAGCGCCGGTTCGGCGCGCGCCAACGAATCGGCATTCACCAGGGCCGTCAACCGCCGCCGACGCGCATCGGGATCAATTGCTGGCAACGGAGCATTCGGGTCGGCGATGCCCACCAGGTCGTCAAACAGCAGCACATCCTCGGGGTCGGCGTCGGGAACCCGGGCGCGCACTCGGTCGCGGGCAGCCGGTGCGTCAAGACCCTCCACGCCGGTGGCTGCGCGCAGCAGGCGCGCCACAGCGTGGAAGGGGACCTGGCTGGCGTGCGACTCGCAGAAGGCGGTGAACACCTCCACGCCACGGCGACCCGCCATCGCAGACACCTCGCGCACGAGACGGCTCTTGCCGATGCCGGGTAGTCCCACCACGCCGACCACCGCGCCGTGGCCCTCGACCGCCCGGTCAAACAGGCCTTCAACGGCGGACATCTCCCAGTGCCGACCAACAAGATTCGACGCGGCACGTCCGACGCCGCGATGCGGTTCTCCCATGCCCAACAGGCGATTGGCCGCGACGGGTTCCCCGGCACCCTTGATTCGGACCATCTCCGGTTCACCGAGAGCCGCTGCGCCGCCAACCAGCCGTGCGGTGGACGCGCTGAGCATCGCCCCGCCGGGCGGAGCGACCGACTCCATCCGCTGAGCCATTCCGACCTGCTCACCGATCGCGGTGTAACCCAGAGTGCCGGAACCGATTTCACCGGCGATGACTTGACCCGAGTTAAGTCCCACACGCAGCTGGAGGACGACACCGTCGCGATCTTGGACGTCGGCCGCGAGCCCCTTCACTGCCTCTTGAAGACCCAAGGCCGCAAGGCAGGCGCGAACAGCGTGGTCCTCCAACGCCACCGGCGCACCAAACACGGCCATGATCCCGTCGCCGGTGAACTTGTCCACCGTCCCGCCGAAACGCCGTACCACCGCCGCGCAGCGGTCGGTCAGCTCAGCCATGATCTCGCGCAGCCGCTCCGCCCCAACGGCCGCTGCGATGTCCATCGAATGGACCACATCGGCGAACAGCACCGTCACCTGTTTGTACTCCGCCGATCGGCTGACCGGTGTTGCCGGTGCACCGCACTCGTTGCAGAACTTGGAGTTCAGGGGCAGCTCCGTGCCACACGACCCACACGACAGTCCAGTTGTCATCATGGCATCGCTTCGGCCCACGCCATGTGTCCTTCATAGCCAAGCAAATTCGCCATGGCGCGGTAACGTTCGCGCAGATCACGGTAGGCAACATCGTCCTTGCGCGCCTTGGCCAGCAGCGTCCTCAGCCGCAGCACCACGATGTCGCGGATCGGCTGATGCTCTTCGACCGACGCGGCCAACCTGTCAATCGCCGTCTCGGCTTCGGATAGATCGTTGCTCGTGCCAGCCTCGAGTAGCGTCTCGACCAGAATGTTCGTTGCGCGGAGGCAATATGCGTAAGAACCGGATGCGAACAGTTGGTCAACGGCTTCACGCATGGACGCCAGCACGCCATCGGGATCGCCACGCCGAGCCTGCTCGCGAGCGATGTACAAGTTGAGTAGCGGCAGCTCCGCCAAGCTGAACTTGCCATGCAGGATCTGGTCGCGCACCTGCTCGAGCAGCGTCACTCCTCGGTCGCTGCCAGCAGCGTCATGGTGGATCAGGGCGAAACCCAACGACTGGCGGGCTTGTGCCAGTGCGAAATCGTCACCGGATCGCTCACAGATCTGCAATGCCTCGCTGATCTCGCGCAGCGCGCTGTCATCGGAACGAAACATCCCAGTGGGTATCCCTAGGTCGTATTTATAGGCCAGGACCGTCGCAAAGGACAGAGCATCGGCGGTTCGGGCCCGCGCGAAGGCGTGATCGAGATCCTCGCGCCAGCCAGGAAGACCCAACCAACATCGGGCGACAGCGCGGGCTGCCATTGCCAAGGCCAGCGGCGAACTCACGACGAGGTTGCCCTTCGCAGGATCGCCTTCTGCCAAGTCGATGGTGAGCTGTGACCACCGCATGGCGTCGGCCATCTCAGCGGACATGGCCTTGATGAGTATCCCTGCGAACGAAAGCCCCACGGTTAGCGTCGCGTCGCCGATCGATTCCAGCAGATTCAGATGTTGCGAAGCTAGCTGCGACGCTTCACCCACACGGCCCTGGTTCAACGTATCGGCCAACAATCCGACCATGCCGATCGCAAGAGACGCCTTGTCCCCCGCCGCCTCACACAACTCCTGCAACTCGAGAAAGCGTGCCGCGGAATCGCCTCGCCGTACCCTAAAGGTATTGGCGCACAACAGGCCACGCGGCGCTACACGCATGGCGGGCGTGGTTGCCTCATCGTTCGGCAATGTATCGGCGAGCTGGCACGCCCGCTCCCAGCTCCGTATCGCAGCAGCGCTGTCTCGCGCGATTGACCACTCGCCGGCGCGCATATGCCACGAATACGCGGCACGCGCATCACCGGCGGCGTCGAGATGTTCGGCGATCAGCGCAGCGTTCTGTTCGGCCGATTCTGGTTCGCCGGCTTCGATCGCGGCGGCCAGCCGCCGATGCAGTTTCGCTCGGTCGGATTTCAGTTGTGCTTCATAGGCGACGTCGCGGATCAGCGGGTGCCGGAAGGCGTATTCGCCGCACGGTGTGTAGCGCACCTGGTCGATGAGTTCGGCAGCGATCAACTCGTCGAGCACCGGATCGATGCCCAGCGCGGTCAGCAACTCGATGGTAAAGCGTGATCCGATGACGGCCGCGGCACTCAGCGTGCGTTTCACCGCGCTGTCCAGCCGGTCGATACGTGCGGCGATGGCGGCCTGCACCGTGGCAGGCACGCTGATGTCGGTGACATCTTCGGGAACCACATATGCGCCGCGCCTACCGACGATGGCCCCGCGGTCGGCCAGGTCCCGCACGATCTCCTCGACGAAGAACGGGTTCCCGGCGGCACGTTCGACGATCTGGTCGGCGAGTCCGGCAATCGACGGATGCGCGCCAAGTTGCTCGGCAACCAGGGCGGCGGTTTGCGGATCATCCAGCGGCGCCAGGGCAATGGTTTGTCCGCCGCGCGCCTGGCTCAGGCCGCCGCGGTATTCCGGGCGGTAGGTGATCAGCATGAGTGACCGACTGTGAGGAACGACGGGCAAGAAGTCGGCTAGAAACGATTCGCTGGCCTCGTCGATCCAGTGGGCGTCCTCGATGACGAACACGGCGGGGGTCGTGCGCGCCAGCACGGCTGCATTCACAACTGCAGCCAGCCTGCGCCGACGGGCCTCGGGCGCCACATCGGGCACCTCGACCGTTGGGTCGCCGATGCCGAGCAGATCGTCAAGGAGCACGAGATCGGCAGGGTCGGCACCGGGATTCTGCTCCCTCACACGTGCCCGCGCTGCCGAAGCATGGAGCCCTTCTATTCCGACCGCTGCGCGCAGCAGACCGTTGGACGCGTAGAACGGGACGTCGACGGTGTGAGATTCGCAACACGCCGAAAACACCTCGACACCACGGCTTGTCGCGATGGCAGTCAACTCGGACAAGATGCGGCTCTTGCCGATGCCGGCCGACCCCACCACCCCAGCGACGCAGCCGTGTCCCTTGATCGCCTGATCCAACATGCCCGCAAGGGCACCCAACTGCCACTCGCGCCCGACGAGGGTGGACACTGGCCGGCCCAGCCGCTCACCATGGACAACCGCGCCAATCAGGCGATGCGCTGGGACGGGATCGGTGGCGCCTTTGATGTCCACCATCTCTGTTCCGCTCAGCACGGCCAAGTCCTCGACCAAACGTGCAGTCGAGGAACTCAGCATGACCCCGCCCGCAGGCGCAGCCGATTCCATCCGCTGGGCCATTCCGACGTGCTCACCGATGGTGGTGTAACCCAATGAGCCCGAACCGATTTCACCTGCGATGACCTGGCCCGAGTTCAGCCCCACGCGTACAGCCAGATCGATGTGGTCACGGCGCTGAACCTCAGTAGCCAGTTCCTTGATGGTCTCTTGGATTGCGAGGGCAGCAAGGCAGGCGCGAAACGCATGGTCCTCCAGCGCAACTGGCGCCCCGAAGACAGCCATGATGCCATCGCCGGTGAACTTGTCCACGGTCCCGCCGTAGCGCTTCACCACCGCCGCAGATCGCTCGACGAGATCGGCCATGATCTCCCGCAGCCGTTCCGAACCGACCGCCGCCGCAATGTCCATCGAATGGACCACATCGGCGAACAGCACCGTCACCTGTTTGTACTCAGCCGATCGAGTGACCGGTGCAAGAGGTGTACCGCACTCGCTGCAGAACTTGGCCGTCGTGCCTGATTGCGCTCCACAGGAACCACAGACCAGCCCCGTCGCGGTCAGTCCGCCGCCACCGTTCCCGCTGGGTTCCACGACAGTATCGTGTCACCGCTGGTCAGCCATGTCCGTCATATCGCCGTGCCATCTCCGACACGACGTTTTGAGACCCACCTATGTCGTCTATTCCGTAGGCCGGCTATCGGCGTTTGCGGCTGCGCGAGATATCCACGCAAGCCCCGCTCTGTCCGCCGACGCCTTCGTGGTCGACATCCCGCCAGAAACCGGCGTCGTAGTCGGCGTCCGGTATCTGGATCATCGTGCCCGACCCCTTGGATAGGGCGAGCCCACACGCCAGTTCCAGCTCTTCGGCGTCGATGTCAAGCCGGTCGATGCCGTTGAGGATTCGTTCGGCGTCATTGACGACGCGACGCATGGCTGGGGCGTCACCGTGGGTCGACTCGAGCGATGCCACGCACCGCAGCAGATCGCCGACCAGCTGGTGAAGTTCGTCGACTTCAGTTGTCGTGGACATCGAATCTCCTTTGGGTGTTGGGTATCCGGGAGCTACTCGGGTCGGATTCCATCACCGTGGCAAGCACACAGTCGGGAACCCGGGACGGTGGAGCAGCCGCGTCATGACGGCGGCGCACAGGCTGAGCAGGCCGGCGGCGACGAACGGAATCATGAGCCCGTGCGACGACACCAGCAACGTGGGCAGCCCAACTCCGATGAACCCGCCGAACAGCTTGGCGCTGTAGACGAGTCCGAAGTTGCGCACGGCGTTGGGCTCGCCGAAGTAGTCGGCAACCAGGCTTGCGAACAGCGGGTAGAAGGCGCCGCCCGCCATTCCGCTCAGCGCGGCGAAGACGACGAATGCCGCGGGCTGGCCGATCGATGCGGAATAGACGAGTCCCAACTGGGCGCAGCCCTCGAGCAGCAGCGCGGCGCTCAGCGTCTTGCGTCGGCCGAACCGGTCGGAGATCCGACCGGCGACGCTGCGGCCCGCGCCGTTGACGACAGCGAGCAGACCGACCGCCAACGCGCCGACGCCTAGCGAAAAGCCTTGGTACATCGCGACGATCGGAACGTACACGATGGCCAGCAGCGACGCCGCTGCGGCGATGACCAGGATGAGGTACATGACCACGAACGCAGGCGTCCGGACGGCCTCAACGGGCGGGTACTGCCGTACCGCTCGGACGTTGTTGGCAAGGCTGCGGTTCATCCGCTTGTCGACGGCCCACAGTTTGGGGTCGATGTCCGACGGCCACCAGCCCGACGGCGGATCCCGCAAGAGGACGCCACACACGCCTACGACGATGAGCACGCACACACCCACCCCTGCGAAGATCTCCGCACGGTTTGCCGGTGTCAGGACGGCGGCGAAGAGCGCAATGAACGGCACGGCGCCATAGCCGAACGCCCCGGTGACGAAACCGACACGGACGCCACGCTGCTCCGGATACCACTTCGCGACCGTGGAAGCACATGTGGCGTAGACGATTCCGGCGCCGGTGCCGGACAGCACGGAGTAACCGAGCACGGCGAGCGCGAGGCTGTCGGTGTAGGCGAGGGTCAAGGGGCCTGCGGCACACAAGAGGGCGCCGACCAGGACTGCGCGCGCGGGAGACACCGCACAGCGATGGCTCAACGCGGCAGTGGGCGCGGCCGCGCCTGCCTGGAACACCACCCACAGGGCGAGCACCCAGAGGGCGCCCGTGGCACTCGATCCATTGGTCGCGTCCAGGGCGACGACGGCGACGCCGTAGCCGTACTGAAGAACGCCGATCCCCGCCATGGCGAGCCATGAGAGCCCGAGCATCCATCTCCTGGAGTGGCCCATGATGTCGTGCGGCCGCTCACCGACTCTGTACGAGCGGCCATGGAGATCTCGGACCTCGACCACTCCGACGCTGCTGTGAGTCATGCTCGCCTCCGATATTGCATACAGTATGCGATCAGGATAACTATGACTTGGATCACTTGTCCATAGGAAGCCGCGATTGAATTCGGCAATGGGTCCCATCGGCGGTCGACGCCGGCTCGCCGCGGACAACTCTCGCCGCCCAGCGCGGGTGCCGCCCGGGCGTCCGCTCTGCGGGGAGGGCGTGAAAGTGCGAGTGGCACACACCGTGAGCGCAGAGTCGACCGGTAGGGCGGGCGGCAGGTCACCGCTTCGGGGGCATCGCCGATACCGCCCCGCTGACGGAATACCGCGCCGCGGACCAGGCAGGTCGGCGGATTGCCAGCAGATACACAGCCCCGTTACCAGCGGATGCACAGGGAACTGTGCCTAGAGTCTTGCGCGGTCAATTGTATGTAGTATACCGTCAGCTGTGACACGGACCACTCTTGGTAACAGTCAGAGGAGCCGGTCACATCTGTTTTCTCGAACCCCGACGTAGACGCGTCGGGGAACCGCGAACCAGACGTCGAATGAGTAAGGGGAATGCCGTGGGAAAGGCGCTCGAAGGGGTGCGTGTCCTGGACATGACACATGTGCAGTCGGGACCGTCGTGCACGCAGATCCTGGCCTGGCTAGGCGCGGACGTCGTCAAACTGGAGGCTCCCGGCGGGGACATCACCCGCAAGCAACTGCGTGACATCCCCGGGGTCGACAGCCTCTACTTCACGATGCTCAACTGCAACAAGCGGAGCATCACGCTGAACATGAAGTCCGCGGAAGGCAAGCGGATCTTCACCGAGTTGCTGCCCCGATTCGACATCCTCGCCGAGAACTTCGCGCCCGGCGCGATCGAGCGCATGGGCTTCGGGTGGGACACGCTGCAGGAGATCAACCCGCGGCTCATCTTCGCCTCCATCAAGGGTTTCGGCGACGGTCCCTACACCCACTACAAGGCCTACGAGGTGGTCGCCCAGGCCATGGGCGGGTCGATGAGCACGACCGGGTTCGAGGACGGTCCGCCGCTGGCCACCGGCGCGCAGATCGGTGACTCGGGCACCGGCGTCCACGCCGTGGCCGGCATCCTGGCCGCGCTCTACCAGCGGGAGCACACCGGCCGCGGGCAGCGCGTGACCGTCGCCATGCAGCATGCGGTGCTCAACCTGTGCCGGGTCAAGCTGCGCGACCAGCAGCGGCTGCAGAACGGGCCACTAGCCGAGTACCCCAACGAGGAGTTCGGCGACGCCGTGCCGCGCTCGGGCAATGCCTCCGGTGGAGGCCAGCCGGGCTGGGCCGTGAAGTGCGCCCCGGGCGGGCCCAACGACTACGTCTACATCGTGATCCAGCCCGTGTGCTGGGCGCCGATCGCGAACCTGATCGGCCGTCCGGAGCTGGCGACCGATCCCGAATGGAGCACGCCCGAAGCCCGACTGGACAAGCTGGACAAGATGTTCCAGCTGATCGAGGAATGGACCATGGGCGTCGGCAAGTGGCAGGTGCTCGAGACGCTCACCGAGCACCACATCCCGTGTGGTCCGATCCTGTCCGCCAAGGAAATCATCGAGGACGACTCGTTGGCGGCCAACGGCATGGTCGTCCGCGTGGACCACCCCGAGCGCGGCGAGTTCAGCACCGTCGGCTGCCCGATCAAGCTGTCCGACTCCCCGGTCGACGTGCACCGCTCGCCCCTGCTTGGCGAGCACAACGAGGACATCTACGGCCGGGAACTCGGTCTCGGCGACCAGCTGGCCGCCCTCAAGGCGAAGGGCGTCCTCTGATGGGCTCCGCCGCCGTGCATCTACGAAGCCACGATTCGGCCCGGGCCGGGGGATCCGCGCGACCACGCGCCGACCTCGGCGACCGGCCCACGATCGTGACATCGTCCTTGATCTTCGCCGAACTCACCTCGCACGTCGTCGAGGAAGTTCGGGCGGAAGGAGACGCCCGGTCGCGGCGCTCGGTTCGAAAAATAATTGGGCCAGGACCGCAGGCATTGCGGTAACAAAACCTGGCGAAATTCCTGCCCGGTCGGCGACGATGTCCTCAGCCGGTTGCAGGGGAACCGGAAGGAGCCGTAGCACAATGATTTCAAAAGCGCCGCCAAGTTATAAAGAGGTAGTAGACAAGAACGGCAGGGTGTACCGGATCGGCGAGACCGACCGCGACATCCTGGGGCGTTCACGGGCGTGGATGGTGTGGATGCCGTGGATTGCCATGATGGCCATCAGCTCCTCCGAATACGCGTTCACCTCGGCCGAGGACACGCTCGTGGACGCACACCACTGGGGCCACGGCCATATCTTCTGGTTGCTGGGCGTATGGGTGTTCTTTCAGGCCGCTGTGGCGTTCCCGGCAGGCCGACTGCGGGAAAGCGGCAGGTTGTCGGCCAAGGCGGCAATGATGCTCGGTGCGGTGGGGTCACTACTGGGTTACGTGTCGCTGGCATACGCACCGAACGTCTTCTTCGCGTACCTGGGATTCGGCTTCTTTGGCGGGACCGCGGCCGGTTTCGTCTACGCCACCTGCGTGAACATGGTGGGCAAGTGGTACCCGGAACGGAAGGGCGGCAAGACCGGTTTCGTCAACGGCGGGTTCGCCTACGGGTCGGTGCCCTTCATCTTCCTGTTCACCTCCTACCTGTCTGTCAGCAACTACAAGGGACTGCTGCTCGCGGTCGGCGTCTTCCTGGCCGCGTTGGTGGCCGTGAGCGGGTTCTTCTTCAAGGACCCGCCGAAGAACTGGTGGCCCGCGCACGTCGACCCGCTGGTGGCCAGTGAAGACCCGCGAATTCGGCGGGCGCTGCTGAAGAATCCGCCCGCGGTGAAGCAGTACACGCCGATGGAGGCCATCAAGACCGGCATCCTTCCGATGATGTGGTTCGTCCTGCTCTGCACCGCGGGCATCAACATCTTCGGCATCGCCATGCAGGTGCCCTTCGGCAAGGAGATGGGCTTCGCCGGTGGGATCGTGGCGCTGGCGATGAGCCTCAAGGCGATCATCAACGGCACCGGGCGCGGCGTGATCGGCTGGATCTCCGACCTGTACGGACGGCGGAACACACTCATCATCGTGTGCGCGGTGCTGGGGGTGTCCCAGTACGCGGTGTACCTGTCCGGCTCCATCGGCAGCATGCCGCTGTTCCTTCTGGCGTCGATGGTCTCGGGCTTCGGTGGCGGCGCGATCTTCCCGCTGTTCGCGGCGATGACCGCCGACTACTTCGGCGAGAACAACAACGCGACCAACTACGGCCTGGTCTACAGCTCGAAGGTGATCTCCGGTCTTGTCGGTGCCGGTATGGGTTCGGTCGTGGTGGACACGTGGGGTTACGGGACCGCGTTCATGATCGCCGGTACGGTCGGCGTCGTCTGCGCCTTCATCACGATCCTCCTCAAGCAACCCAAGCTGCCGCAGGAGCAGCAGAGGACGCCGGAGGACGACGAGAAGCAGGCCGCGCTAGTGCTCGACTAGCGTCCGCGTCGGCTCGCGGACAAGGAGTCAACGCCCCGGGTGTGGGCCACGTCCTTCAAGGACCTGCGCGCACCTGGGGCGTTCCCCAGTTTCGAATGTCATGAGAATGGGGAATCGACGCGTAGCGTGACGGTTCATTGCATACGAAAACCTGTACTCTCATACTGTCCTCTAGGCGAAGGAGCATGCCATGTCACTTCCCCTCCAGAGCCGGCGCGAGCGTGACCAGACGTCGGGCAACGGGCTGGCCGACGCAGCCGCGCGCCGGGTGCAACGCCCCGCGCCATTGCGCGAGGCCGTCTACGACGCCATCGTGGAACTGATCGTGAACGAAACCCTTAAACAGGGTCAGCACCTGGTCGAGAACGAGCTGGCGGAGTACCTGGGTGTCAGCCGTCAACCGGTGCGAGAAGCCTTGCAGCGCTTACAGACCGACGGCTGGGTCGACCTTCGCCCCGCGCAGGGCGCTTTCGTGCACAGCCCCACCGAAGAGGAGGCCGACCAGCTTCTCGGCGTCCGCTCGGTCCTGGAAACCTATTCCGCCCGGCTCGCCGCCGACCACGCCACCCCAGAGGACGTCAACCGGCTGTGGGAGTTGCAGCAGGACGGCGTTAACGCGTTGGCCGCCAACGACGTCGAGGGATTGGTAGCGGCCAACGCCGCGCTGCACGCCAGGATCAGATCACTCGCGAGCAACACGGTGCTCGCCGAGCACATCGGACTCGTCGAACGTCGGTGGCGTTGGTACTACCACCTGATCGCGCAACCGCGCGGCCAGGACGCCTGGTCAGAGCACGCTGAGCTGATCAAGGCAATCGCGGCAGGCGATGCCGAACGTGCCAGCAAGGTCATGCACCTGCACACCGAGCGGACTCGGGAGCTCTACCACGAGCAGCGGACTGCCAAGTCCTGAGCCGCATTACGCCGTCGGCAGCATCGCGGGAGCGCGTTGCATCGCCTCGACGGTGTCGAACCGCTCGCCTGCGGAATAGACGTTCATCGATGATCCGCGCAGGAAACCGATCAACGTCAATCCCATCTCCCTGGCCAGATCCACGGCGAGCGACGACGGCGCGGACACCGCGGCCAGCGTGGGGATCCCGGCCATCACCGCCTTCTGCACCAGTTCGAAGGACGCCCGGCCACTCACCATGAGCGTGGTGCCGCTCAACGGCAGACGCCCAGCGCCGAGCCCCCAGCCGATGACCTTGTCCACCGCGTTGTGCCTGCCGACGTCTTCGCGCACGCACCACGAGTCGCCGCTCGCGTCGAACAGTCCGGCCGCGTGCAACCCGCCCGTCCGGTCGAAGACCCGCTGAGCCGCCCTCAGCTTCTCCGGAAGGGTCGCGATCGTTGCTGCGGTGAGGCGCACCGGATCGCGATCGACGTGCCACTTGCTGGTGGTGCGCACCGCCTCGAGGCTGGCCTTGCCGCACAAGCCGCACGATGACGTCGTGTAGAAGTTGCGCTCGACCGACGGGTCGGGGAGGGGGACGCCCTCGGCGAGGACCACGTCGAGCACGTTGTACGTATTCGAACCGTCTGCGGTCGCTCCCGCGCAATAACGTATTGCGGCGATGTCCGAGCCGGTCGCCACCACGCCCTCGCTGACCAGAAAACCGCGGGCCAGGTCGAAGTCGTCGCCCGGGGTCCGCATCGTCACCGAGAGCGGCCGGCCGGCCACCCTGATCTCCAGGGGCTCCTCCG
>Ga0193743_1001097_pt1 | contig 20610 bp, 14 predicted proteins | sample L2c2metaG_FD_143038 | JGI IMG/M metagenome (GOLD analysis project Ga0193743, IMG submission 143038) | Soil microbial communities from a riparian zone of the East river system, Colorado, United States - L2c2 | ecosystem: Environmental > Terrestrial > Soil > Riparian zone | place: USA: East River... | reverse complement strand
ATCTCCGCGGCAATGGCGGTATCTCCCCGCATCGCATACGCCCAGGCGGCGACCTCGGCAACGACGGCGGCGCCCAGCAGGTCATCGAGCGTGGCTTTCAGATCCCACGCCTCGAGCACGCAACGAACCGTTTCGTCGATGTCGCCGTCGAGGTAAGCCGCGAGCGCCTCGACCCACAACGTCCAGGACAGCACCCACTGCTCACGGTGGGCTCGGGAGATGCGCTTGGCCTGCACGCAGGCCAGCCGCCCACGTTCCAGGTCACCGGAGATGACCGCGAGCTCGGCGTAGTTCTCCCAGAGCAGCGCGGCGATCAGGTCATCGCCGAGCGACTCGACCTCCGCGATGCTGCGTTCGTACTCGTCCCGCGCTACGTCGAAGGCCCCCGCTGTGGCGTGACACGCGGACAGCAGGCTTCGAGACAGGTTCTCGGTACGTGGATCGTGCTCCCCGACATTCAGACCGACAGCCAGACTGGCGGTGAGCTGACGGGTCGCCGCCTCGATATCGCCCAGGACAAATTCGGTCCAGCCGGAAATGCACAGAGCTCGGGCATGTGGCGCGGTCCGCCGGTTGATCAGGCGTTGCATCCACGTCTGACTTTCTCGCAGACGTCCGCAACCGATCCAATAAGGCCACAGGTCGGCATACATATCCGACGCCGCGGGCCCGTCCGGGGACTGCATCAGGTGGTCGAACGCCGCCCGAAAGTTGGCGATCATGATGCTTGCTTGGCGGCTCAGCTGCCGCTGGTTCGGCCCGAGCCAATCCACGCTGAGCTGGTGGGCCAGCTTGGCGTAATGCCGAGCGTGGCGATCTTGCAGCTGTGCATAGGTCAGCGCGGCTGGTGCGCCGCCGCTGTCGGAGAAGGCCCTTCTGCCGAACGTGGCGATGGTGTCGAGCATCCGGAACGTCGTGATCTTGTGGTGGGTCTCGCGGATGAGCAGGGAACGTTGGATGAGGCCGTCAACCGCATCGGTGATCTCGAACTGGTCCGGGAAGCCGCATACCGCCGCGGCAGCCGACAGCGTGAAAGGTCCGGCGAAGACGGACAACTGTGACCACAGCTGTTGCTCCACGGCGGTGCAATGATCCCAACTCCACCGCAGTACCGCTTCCAAGCTCCGGTTCTCGGAAGTCACGGAGTGCGGACGTAACACGGAGACCCAGTCGTTGATGCCCTCGAGCATTTCGGACACGCTCATGGTCCGGGTGCGGGTTGCCGCGAGCTCGATGGCCAACGGCAGCCCGTCGAGCCGGCGACACAGCTCCTCGACAGCCTCGTGTTCATCGGGTTCCAGTGGCCCGACCACCGCCCGTGCCCTGGTCTGGAAGAGGCGCGCGGCGGGACTGAATTCCTCATCGCCCGCGCGCTCGAGCGACAGTGGCGGGACGTGGATCACCCGCTCGCCATCGACGCCGAGCGGTATCCGTGAGGTCGCGAGGACTCGCAGGTCCGGGCACCGGGTCAGCAGGTCCGTCACGAGGTCACCGAGATGTGAACTCAGGTGCTCGCACCCGTCCATGACCAGCAGCATCGTCCGATCGGTCAGCGTGTCTACCAGCGACGCCTGCTGATTGCCGTTCGGAGCCACCGCGTCGTGGACCGCTTGGCCGACGTAGGTCGGATCTATCACCGCCGCGAACTCGACGTACACCACCTCGTCGGCGAGCTGCCCCGCATGCTGTTCGGCAACCGCCATGGCGAGGCGGGTTTTGCCGACGCCACCGACGCCGAGCAAACTCACCAATCGATCTTGGCTCAGCGCGGCGCGAACCTGCGTGATGTGCTGGTCCCGACCGACAAAACTGGTCAGCGGTGCGCGGGATGTCTTGCCCGCGCGGCCTGACCCCACCATGCAGGCATGGTACGGGTCACCATCGGCTCACATGCACCGCTGGTTGCCGGCCGTACCAGGGCAGCTCAGCCTCGAGTTGAGCCGCCAGCCCGATGAGCTCGGATTCGCCGTAGAGCCCACCGCCGAGATGGACACCGATCGGAAGTCCGTCAGGATCGGTTGCCGAGGGCACGCTTACCGCTGGCGCGCCGGTCACGTTGTACAGCGGACACAGCGGGTAGTCGGCCAGGATTCGTCGCACCCATTCTTCGGATGTCTCCGGCTGGCCGTCCCGGTCGAGGTAATTCACCGGCAACGTGACCTGGTTGGCCGTGGGCGCCATCAGCACGTCCCACTGCGCCATGAACTCCGCGACCGTCCGACTCACCGTGTTCATCGACGCAAATGCGGCAGCCAGATCCAGCGCTCCGAGCGTCAGGCCGTGCCGGTAGGACAACAGTGTCGTGTGCTCGAAATGGCTCTCATCGATCGGCACTCCCCCGGCCTCCGCCAAGGCGCTGACCGCCGCCGACGTCCCCAGGCACCAGATGATGTTGAACGCGTGGATCAGCTCGTCCCAGTCCACGTCCGGGTATGCCTCGTCAACGACGTGCCCCAGGCCCTCGACGGTCCGCGCCGTACTCGAGACCGCCGAGCTCACCGTGCTCTCCACCGCGACGCCCGACCAGCTGCGGGTGCACACCGCCACCCGCAGCGGTCGGGCGACGCCGTCCAGGTCGCAGACGTACGGCCGCCGAGGTGGCGGCGCGGTGTAGCGCTCACCGGGCGCTGGTCCGGCCACCGCGTCCAGGAGTGCCGCCGCATCGCGAACGCTGCGGGTGACCGCGAACTCCACCGCGTTGCCGCTCATGAGCTCCTGCTGGTCCGGGCCGAGTGGTACCCGACCACGGCTGGGTTTCAGGCCGACCAGGCCGGTGCGCGCGGCGGGGATCCGGATCGAGCCGCCGCCGTCATTCGCGTGCGCGAGCGGCACCGCGCCGGCGGCGACCAGAACCGCCGACCCGCCACTGGAGCCCCCGGGCGTGGCCCCGACGCGCCACGGGTTGTGCGTCGTCCCGGTCAGCTCGGACACCGTCGCCGCGCTGTTGGCCAGCTCGGGAGTCGTCGTGGTAGCCAGCGTGGCGAGTCCGGCCGCTTTGAACCGCGCCATCAACTCGGTGTCGTGCGAATAGGTGAGCCCCTTCGGGAGTGCCCTGGTCCCGTAATATGTCGCTACGCCCGCCGCGTGGCACACGATGTCCTTGACCACGAACGGCACACCGCCGAACCGGCCCCCCGCCCGGTGCTCGAGCGGGACCTCCCATGGGCCACTCACCACCGCGTTGAGGCGCTGGTGCACCGCGGCGATCGCCCGCCGCGCTGTTTCGTGGACCTCTTGCGCGGAGACCTGCCTGGTGCGAATGAGGTGGGCAAGGCCCGTCGCGTCGTGCGCGGCGTATTCGATGAGTTCCATCAGTAGTTGCCGGAGCCGGCGGTATCGCTGATGGTGTTCCAGATATCGCGGTGCATCAGCCATCGACCGTCACCCTGCCTGGTGTAGACGATCAGACAGTTGTTGCGCGCCACGGTCTTTTCACCGTCGACCAGAAAGGTTCCCTGCGTCCGTTCCTGGCCGACCACGAGGTCCTCGCCCATGATGAGCTCGACGAGCTCGGCCTCCTGCTTGACCCAGCCCGCAGCCGTGAACCGCACGAACGCGTCGCGGATGGCATCCCGCCCGGAGATGATCGACCCGTCCGGGGTCATCAGTGCCGCGTCCGGTGTGTAGAGCTGGACGAAGCCGTCCGCGTCCTTTTGTTCGACGGCCCTGGCGATCGCCGCGTATACCGAATGTACGTACGCGACGAACTCATCGCGGGTCGCCATTTCAGTTCACAACTTTCGCGATGTCCTCGTAGCTGGCGGGCTGGCGGGGGTCGCCCGGCAGCAGACCGACCGGGCCGCTGCGCAGCACTCCCGCGGGGTTGTTGAAGTACGGGATCACGTAGCGGCCGATGTTCTCCAGCGTCTCCATGATGACGTCGTGCCTGGCGTTGTCGATCCGCAGCACGATTTCGTCCGCACCCAGTTCCTTCACGCGCTGGACCTGGCGGATGATGTGCTCCGGGTCGCCCACCATGACCGTCGGTCCGCAGGTGCGCAACCATTCCATGTCGTCCACGCGGTCGCGCAGCTCGACGAGCCGCTCGAATTCGCCGTAGCCATCGGGCGAGCGCTCCGCGAGCTGGACATACAGGTCCTTGATAATCACGGTGGCGAACATTTTCAGGTCACGTTCGGCCTTTTCCAGCGCCTCGTCGTTCGTACTGGCACATCGCGTGGTGATGGACATCGCCGCCGCGGAGTCGGTGATGAAACGCCCGACCGGAACAATCTCGGACTCCGGGACATCGCGGTACGCACTGAGGTACTCGGCCAGCTTGTCCCAGCCCAGCCACATGTCGCAGGTGATCATGCCCAGCCCGCGCCGGCGAGCGTCCTGGATGGAGTCGACCGTCTGGCCGATCTTGTACAGCCGAGGGTGAGGTTCCTGCACACACCGCGGCGTCAACTCGCGCTCGGGGATCTTGCCCCAGTACTTGCCGTCGTGATCGAACGACTGGTCGCTGAGCGCCCGGACGATCAGGTCCAGCGCCTCCTCAGCACGTCCCTTGGTCTCGTCGAGCGGCACACCGAAGGCATCCAGCTGCAGCAACGTGTTGCCGCGTGCGACGGTCAGCTCGATTCGACCGTTGGAGAAGATGTCGGTCGCGGCGGTCTGCTCCGCGACCAGCACGGGGTGGATTGCCGATACGAGCCGGCTCATGTAGCGCAGTTTGATCCGATTGGTCCGCATGGCCACCGCCGTGAACAACACCTCGGGTGCCGGCGCGACCGCCATCTCGGCGTAGAAGTGGTGCTCCGAGGTTCTCCTCGGCGAAGACGGCTTCTTCTACCAGGTCCCAGTACCGGCGGTGGTGCGTGCTTCCGCGCAGGGTGCCGGCCTCAGTGAAAACGATGAAGCGCAACTGCGTGCCCCTTACTCCGGAGGTATGCCAACGGCGCACTGTCCGCTCAGGCGAGATGCGATTGATGGGCATCTTTTCAATCTCAACTCCGGGTGGCCATCCGCGAAAATACGCTACTTGGTTCGCACGCCACCTACGTAGCCGATCCGGCAAGGGCTCCCGGTACGTACGTGTCGCGAACAATCAATCCGGGCAGGGTGTTGGCGAGAGCTGCCCGACTACGACCCGGCGCGGCCGCCCCAGCAGGACGAGTACATCCCCGTGATCCTCGGCCGGACCCTGACCACCGCGCTGCCGGCTCTGCTCAAGGACGCGATGGACGACCCACAGGTGACCGTCGCCTCGGTGTGTTCGCCCACGAACGTCGCGGCGTCGTCCGGCGCAACCATGGGCCGGCGCCCGCACCACTGTGACCGTAGCCACCTTTCGCTTCGTCCTTATCCGAATCACATCGCGAGGATTACCTGGCTGATGAATCCCGCCGGCACCTGGGACCTTTCCATTTCCACTCCCATCGGCAAAATCAAAGCGGTCGTCGGCCTACACGAAAAAGCCGGCCGCCTGCCCTCCTCCAAAGTCACCGGCCAACGCCGCGCGGGCCCAAGCCCAGGTGCGGAGTGATCTCTCGCGTTCTTCCGGGGCTCAGCAGTCAGCCCAGTCCGTCGAGGCATTTGGCCTACTTCAAGGTCCGGACGGCACCGTTAGGTGACCGGGTGACCGGCTTCTTGCGCAATGGGTTGCCTCGGTTTGCGCGGGAGTCCATGCTTCACGGGTCGTAGCTGCCCCAGACCCCGGCGGACCTCGAATTGATCTGCCCGGAGGTCACTCATGTCTGGCTACGCTGGCGCTTGTCACATTGCCCCGGTAGGGCTGCCGGTATGACCCGTCTCCTCCTGAGCGCAGCGCCCCGGACACTCGCCCCCGCCGGCGGCAACGGCGACCAGACTCCCGGTCCGACGGCGGAGCCAATTCTCATTGTCGGCGGGCATCTGCTGTTCAATACGGCGTTGCGTATGGCGTTGCGGGCAGAGGACATCGACGCGCACCAGATTCCGGTAACTGACTCATCGACAATCCTGGCCACGACCAGTCAATTTCCAGATGGGCTCGTCCTCCTCGACCTGACCTCGTGTGATCACACGACTGCTCAGGCCACGCGCGGCGCTGAACTCGTCACTGCGCTGCGTCGGCAAGGCAAGCGCACAGTCCTGCTGTCAGGCGGCGATCACGAACCCGCGACCGCGGCCGCAATCACGGCCGGAGCAATCGGCACACTGCCCCTGTCACTGCCGTTCGAATCCGTGCTGGACACCCTGGCCCGGGCCGCGACCGGGCAAGAGATCATGACCGAGATCGACCGCCAGCGCTGACCCCGCCATCCCCGACGCGGTCAGCGCCTCGCCCGTGCGCTGGGCCCGCTCCCAGGTCATCGCCGCCCCGTCGGCCCAGACGGCGGTGAACTCGTCTGCGAGTTCGATCCGCAGCTGGGCAAGCCGCCGCTGGTGCGGCCCCTGGTCGGCCGGCGGCAGCGGGATGCCTTGCTCGCGGCGAAGCGTCTCGGCAGCGGCCAGCAGGCGAGTGGCCTCCACTGGCCGGGCCAGCGCGACGGCCAGCTCGGCGATGTCCTCCAGACAGCTGGCCAGTGGGCCGCGCATGCCGTGGCGGCGGTAGAGCGCCAGCCGTTCGGCCAGCACCGACGCGGCCTGCTCGATGTCACCGCGGCGCAGCGCGACCAGCCCGATGATCCGCTGCGCCGCGCCGATGCCCTCCTGGCTGCCGGCCGCGCGGTAGGCCTCCAGCGCCTGCCGGGCCAGCGCGAACGCCTCGTCGTCCCGTTCCCGCCGGTAGGCGACGGTGGCCAGGGTGCCCACGGCGAAACCCTCGCCTTGCCGCAGGCCGATCGCCCGGGCGACGGCCGCCGACTCGGCGAGCAGCGACTCCGCCCGCTCGAACTCCCCCTGGTCAGCGGCCACCCGCCCGAGGCCGGCGAGGCTCATCACCTCGTGGAACCGGTCCCCGCTGCGCCGCGACAGCGCGACGACCTGCTCGTTGTACGCCGCCGCGGCCGGGTAGTCGCCCCGTGCCCACACCGCCAGGCCCAGCGCGCCGGCGCCCCACCCGGCGCCCAGGTCATCGCCCTGGGCCAGGGACATCTCGAAGCACTCCCGGGCGGCCGCCTCGGCCTCCTCCAGCTCGCCCTGGGCCAACGCGAACGACGACACCCCGTAGAGCAGGCGGGCGCGGGTCGGCGGCGTCGGGTCGTCGGTGATCCGCAGCGCGGCCGCTAGCAGCTGCCCGCCCTCGGCCAGCGGCCCGTGCATCCACCACAGCCACCAGACCCCGCCCATGATCGTGGCCGCCGCCGACGCGTCGGTCTCGGCGAGCGACCAGCGGGCGGCCGACCGCAGGTTCGCGCTCTCCTCCCCCATCCGCTCGACCCACTCCGGGGCCAGCGTGCCCGCGGTCAGCGGGCTGAGCTGATCGGCCAGCGTCGCGTAGTGCGCGGCGTGTGCGGCCCGCACGGCGGCCTGGTCACCCCGCTCCTCCAGCCGGTCCCGGGCGTAGCGGCGCAGGGTGTCCAGCAGCCGGTAGCGCGAGCGGCCGGCCAGCCCCTCGGTGCGGACCACCAGTGACTTGTCCACCAGCTCGGCCAGCACGTCCACCGCGTCCGCGCCGCCCACCGACGTCGCCGCGGCGAGCCCGAAGTGACCGGCGAACACCGACAGCCGCTCGAACAGCTCCCGCTCGGGCCGGGTCAGCAGCTGGTAGCTCCAGGCGATCACCGCCGACAGCGTGCGGTGCCGAGCCGGTCCGCCCCGCTGCCCCGCCGCGAGCAGCCCGAACCTGTCGTCGAGCCGGGTTTCGATCTCGGCGGCGGACAGCATCCGGGTGCGTCCGGCGGCCAGCTCGATGGCCAGCGGCATACCGTCCAGCCGGGCGCAGATCCGGGCCACCACCGGTCCGGTGTCCGCCGAGAGCCGGAACGGCGCGGCGGCCCGCTCGGCGAACAGCCGGACGGCGGCCTCCCCGGTCAGCCCGGGCACCGGCCACACGGTCTCCCCAACCACCCCGAGCGGCTGGCGGCTGGTGGCCAGCATCCGCACATCCGGGGCGGCCCGCAGCAGCGTGTCGACCAGCGCGGCGCAGCCGTCGACCACGTGCTCGCAGTTGTCCAGCAGGATCAGCATCGGGGCCCCGGCCAGGGTGCCGGCCAGCGTCTCGGTCAGTGGGCGCCCCGGCTCCTCCCGGATGTCCAGGGCGACGGCCACGGCGGCGGGCACCCCGGCGGACTCGGTCACCGGGACCAGATCCACCAGGCACACCTCGCCGCCGAACCCGGTTGCGGCCGCGACGGCCAGCCGCGTCTTGCCGACGCCACCCGGCCCGGTCAGGGTGACCAGGCGCCGCGTGGCCAGCAGGGCCCGCACCTCGGCCAGCTCCGCATCGCGGCCGACGAACGAGGTGAGCCCCGAGGTCAACCGTGCGGTCGACGCGGCTGGGACCGAACCCGCCGTGGCCGCGCCGCGCGGCGTACCCCTCGGTTTCGGCACCTCGTGGCGCAGGATCGCGGCCTCCAGCGCGCGCAGCTCCGGCCCGGGGTCCAGCCCGAGCTCCTCGGCCAGCAGCCGGCGGGCGTGCCCGAACGCGGCCAGCGCGTCGGCCGGCCGCCCAGCCCGGTACAGCGCGAGCATCAGCAGGGCGTGTCGGTGTTCGTGCAGCGGGTCGGCGGCCACCAGGGCCTCCAACTCGGCCACCAGCTCGGCGTGCCCGCCGGGCGCGGACTCGGTGTCGAGGTCGGCGTCGATACGGTCGGCGAGCGCGGCCCGGCGCAGCTCGCCCAGTTCGGCCCGGGCGCTCACCGCGACCGGGAGGTCCCCGAGGTCGCCCAGCGCGTCGCCCCGCCACAACGCCAGCGCCGCCCGCAGGGTCGCCGCGGCGGCCACCGGATCGTGGTCCCGTTCCGCCCGCCCCCGCCGCACCAGATCCCGGAACCGGCCGGCGTCCGTCTGCCCGCCGGCCACCGCCAGCAGGTAGCCGGGCGCCCGGGTGACCAGCACAGATGCGGCGCGCCCCCGGGGCCGATCCGGCTCCAGCACCGCGCGTAGCCGGGCCACGTAGCCCTGCAGGATGTTGGCGGCCGACTCCGGCGGCCGGTCCGCCCACAGCGCCGCGACCAACGCGTCGACCCCGAGCACTGAGCCGGGAGCCAGCGCCAGGGCGGCCAGCAGCGCGCGCTGTTGCGGCGCGCCCAGCGTCACCGGGCGGCCGTCGACCAGCGCCTCCAGCGGGCCCAGCAGCCGAAGGTCGAGCATCGCGGCCAGCGTCCAGGCCGCATCCAGTGGGCGTCAAGGAAGTTCCCGCACCGTGGCCGCATGACTGAGCTGACGCACGAGCACACCGAGGTCCTGGTCGTGGGCGCCGGACCGGGCGGCCTGACCACCGCCATCACGCTGGCCCGCGCCGGCATCGACACGCTGGTGGTGGAGCGGCACCCCGGCACGTCCCCGTTCCCGAAGGCGACCGGGGTCAGCACCCGCACCATGGAGCTGATGCGGGCCTGGGGCCTGGAGGAGCGCGTGCGGGCCGGCGGGATGCGGGTACAGCCCACGGTCACGGTCTCGGACACCTTGACCGCACCGGCCCGGCTCACCTCGCCGACGGTGTTCCCGACCGACGACGAGGCGCGCACGGTCAGCCCGACCACGCCATGCTTCTGCGCCCAGGACCACCTGGAACCGATCCTGCTGGAGCACCTGCGAGCCCAGGGCGGGCGGGTCCGGTTCGGCACCGAGCTGACCGCGCTGAGCACCGACCGGATGACCGGGGTGACCGCCGAGCTGCGGCAACGCGGCAGCGGGCGCCGGACCCTGCTGCGGGCCGAGTACGTGGTGGGCGCGGACGGCCCGCGCAGCACGGTCCGCGCGGCGCTGGGCATCGGCGTCGAGGAGCTCGGCACGCTCGGCGAGTTCGTCGGGGTGACCTTCCGGGCCGAGTTGACCGATCGGATGCCCCGGCTCCCGTCCGTGGTCAACGTGGTGGAGACGCCCGGGGCCGCCGGGCTGCTGGTGCCGACCAGCGCCGACGGCCGGTGGATCTACGCCCGCGCCGGCGCGGAGCTGCCGGCCGCCGACCCGGTCGAGCTCCTGCGCGCCGCCACCGGGGTACCCGAGCTGCGCCCGCACGTGCTCACGGTCATGCCGTTCACCATGGCCGCGCACGTGGCCTGGGCGCTGCGCTCGCGGGACGGGCGCGGGTTCCTGGTCGGGGACGCCGCGCACCGCACCACCGCGATGGGCGGCATCGGCATGAACACCGCCATGCACGCCGGGCACAACCTGGGCTGGAAGCTGGCCTGGGCGCTGCGCGGCCACGCCGACGACGCACTACTGGACAGCTACCAGGCGGAACGGCTGCCGGTCGGCCGGGCCAACGCCCAGCGCTCGCTGCTGACCGACGCCCCTGATTACGACGCACTGGCCATCGACCTGGGCGTGCGCTACCCGAGCGGTGAGCGCGCGCCGCACGCCTGGGTGCGCCATCACCGGTTGCGCCGCTCCACCCTCGACCTGTTCGACGGGCGGCTCACCGTGCTGGCCGGGCACGACGGCGGGCACTGGCGCGCCGCGGCCCGCGCGCTGGGCGCCGAGGGGCTGCCGATCAGCGGTCTGGCGGTCGACCGCGACCTGAACCCGCTGGACGGCACGTTCGAGGAGCGCTACCGCCTCGGCCCGAGCGGTGCCGTGCTGGTGAGACCCGACGGCTACCTGGCCGCCCGGCTCGACACCTCGACCGCGACCGCGACCGACGCGCTGCGGACCGCCGTGGACCACGCCATCGGCCGCCACCCGGTGGCCCTGACCCAGGCAAGCTGACCAGGAGAAACAGCATGACACTGCTCGCCGGAATGCCCCACCCGACGGGCCGGGCAGCCGAACGCCTCCATGAGCTTGACGTGGTCGATGCCGCCCTCGCCGTAGTGCAGGTCGACCGCGCAGTTCATCCCCGCTCCCAGCTACACCTCGGCGGCTTTCCGTGATCAACTCATCGTGGTTCGGAATCTCCCATGATCAAAGCCGAATCACGATGAGTTGATCAGCCGCGCGCCGGTAGCGCCGGTGACTCGCCGCGACCGGCGGTGAGCCCGAACCACGACCCGGAAGGAACGCCCAGACCGCCAGCTCCCCATTGACTCGCTAGGGGGTTCCGCTTCCGGCGGCTGGCGAGCGCAGCACCGTCGAGCCGAGCAGGCGACAGGCGAGCAGGGCGACCTCGACGTCGAGCCGTCCGTCCGCCAGCGGCCGGCCACGGGCCTCCTCGGCCTTGCGTACCCGGTACTGGATGGTGTTCTTGTGCAGGTGCAGCTCGGCCGCCGCGCTGGCGAGGCTGCTGCCGCTGGACAGGTAGGCCCACAGCGTCTCACGCATCCGGGCGTGCGTCTCGTCGTCCACCGCCAGTTCGCCCAGCACTGACCGCACCCACCCGGCCGCCGAGCCGGGCTCCAGGGCCAGCAGGGCGACCGGACCGAGTAGTGCCGGGACGGTCACCCGGAGCCGCGCGCGGGGGTCGGCGGCGTGCGCCAGCATCTGCGCCTGCCGGGCCTGCTGGTGGCTGTGCCGGAACCCGTTCGCCCCGGATGCCGGGTCACCGAACGCCGCGTAGACCTCCGGGACCGCCGCCAACGCCTCGGTGACCGCAGCTGTGACTGTCGCTGTGACTGCCTTTGGCGAAGCTCCGACCTGCGTCCCGACCGGGAACCACACCCACAACGTGGCCGCGTCCGGTGCGACCACCAGCGGCGAGCGGACAGCCCCGACCGCCGCCGCCAGGCGCGGCATCCGACGCTCCAGGGCAGTGAGCCGGCTCGCCCCGTCGGCCTCGCACCAGAACACCGCCGCCAGGTGGCCGGCGCGGCCCAGCTCATAGCCGAGGGTGGTCTCGGCATCACCCAGGTCGCCGGTCCGCGCCTCCAGCAGCGAGGTGATCTTCGCAAGCCGCGCGGCGTTGCGCTGGCGCATCCAGTCGTCGCGCTCGGCCTGGTAGGCGGCGACCACCTCCTCGGCGACCAGGTCGACGAAGCCGAACGCCGCGGACGACAGGTCCCTGGCGGCCTCGGCCACTTCCTCGCCACTGGCTTTCCGGGCGGCGATCCGGGTGATCAGCTCCTGCTGGACGCGGGCCTGGCCGAGCCGGTAGGCGCGCAGCATGGCCGCGATCGGGACGTTCCGCTGGGCGAGTCGACGGGCCAGCTCCAGGCCGGCCTCGGGCGGGCGGACCGAGGTCATCGGTACACCGGTGCCGAAGACGGTCAGCGCGGAGAGGATCGTGTCACGCACCGTCGCGGCCACCAGCTCGCGCATCCGGGTATCGGCCACCAGGTCCGGCAGCGCCTCGACGATGTCCGCCAGGACCACCGCCAGCAGCTCCTCGGCGTCCGCCGCCACCTCACGCGCGACGAGCACGAGCATGTCGGACACCGGCACGGGCGGCGGCACCGACGGCAGGGACACGATGGGAGAACCTACCGGCGGACATACGCCGCCGCCCGGCTAGCGGGCAGCCGGGCGGCGGGTCGAGGACGGGTCAGGCTGGTTCGTGGGCCAGCGGCACGAAGTCGACCTTGTCGCGGACCCCGCAGTCCGGGCAGCTCCAGTCGTTCGGAATGTCCGACCAGGCGGTGCCGGCCGCGAAGCCCTCCAGCTCGTTGCCCTCGGCGACGCGGTAGATGTAGCCGCAGCCGGGGCAACAGGCCGCCGCCACGTCCTCAGCAACCGAGCCCTGCGCCGAGGCGTCCGGGCCGAGCTCCGTGCCGGTAGCGGCGGCCGGCGCCGGGTACCTCGCCAGCAGCTTCTCCCGCTTGCCGGGCTGCACGTTGGCGCGCCGGATGTCCCCGTCGTAGTGCGCGACAACCTTGGGGTCCATCAGCCGCCGGAACAGCGGCGGGAACAGCGCCACGACCATCATGCCGGCGTAGCCGGTGGGCAGCACCGGGCTCTCCGGGAAGTCACGCAGGGTCTGGAACCGCCGGGTCGGATTGGCGTGGTGGTCGCTGTGCCGCTGCAGGTGATAGAGCAGCACGTTGGTGGCGATGTTGTTGGAGTTCCACGAGTGCGCCGGGGTGACCCGCTCGTAGCGGCGCCGCGTGGTGCCTTTGACCTCCTGACGCAGCATCCCGTAGTGCTCCATGTAGTTGACGATCTCCAGCAGCGAGAAGCCGAACACCGCCTGGATCACCAGGTAAGGCAGGATGCCGACACCGAGCAAGGCGACGAGCGCGCCCCACAGCACGACCGACAGCGCCCAGGCGCTGAGCACCTCGTTCTTCCGGCTGAGCGGGTGGCGGTTGCGGCGGGCCAGGCGCTTGGTCTCCATGTCCCAGGCGCTGCGCAGCGAGCCGGCGACGGTGCGCGGCCAGAACCGGTAGAAGCTCTCCCCCAGCCGGCTCGACGCGGGGTCCTCCGGGGTGGCGACGTGCGAGTGGTGACCGCGGTTGTGCTCGATGTAGAAGTGACCGTAGAAACACGGCGCCAGTGCGACCCTGGACAGCCAGCGCTCGGAGCTCTCCCGCTTGTGCCCCAACTCGTGGGCGGTGTTGATGGCGACGCCGGACACCGTGCCGGCGGTGATCGCCAATCCGATCTTGCCGAGCAGCCCGACGTCCTGGGTGGCGATGAACCACATCGAGGCGATGAAGCCGATGTACTGGACCGGCAGGTAGGCGTAGGTGACCCACCGGTAGTAGCGGTCCTCCTCCAGCGCCTCCATCACCTCGTCCGGCGGGTTGGTCGGGTCCAGCCCCGCGGCCAGGTCGATCAGCGGGACGACCACCAGCAGGACCACCGGCCCCAGCCACAGCACCGCGTCCACACCGCTCACCCGCTGCAGGCCGATCGCCACCAACGGCAGCAGCGGCACGACCAGGCCGAGGATCCAGAGGTAGCGCTTGCCGTCCCGCCAGGTGTCCTGGCCGTCGACCGGCGCCGACAACTCATAGGTCTTCATAGCGACCTCCTCGATCGGATGCGTGAGCGGGAACCGAGCGGAGCGCCCTCCCCGATGTCTCCGACGCTACGAACCGCGCCGCCAACACCCATCGGGCTACGAACCGAACGAGACCGGCCGCTTTGGTCCCGAGACCAAAATGGTGGTGATCGAGTGTGGCTAGTGCCCGACTGGGGCGGGCGGGGCGTCGGGGTTTGCCGCTGGTTTGTGCAGGAAGAGCGCGAGCAGTACGCCCGCGCCGGTCAGCACGGCGACGACGAGGAACAGGTTCGCGTAGGAGGTGGCGAGTACCTGGGTGGAGAGTGTCTGGAAGCGGCCGTACAGCTCGCCGAGTGCTTGTGGTGTCTGTGCGGGGTTGGCCGTTTGCTGGGTCAGCGCGGCGCGGTCGGCGAGTAGTTGTGCCTGCTGGTTGGTGGCCAGTGCGTTGAGCAGCGCCAGGCCGAGCGCTCCGGCTGTCTGGCGGACGACGTTGTTCAGCGCGCTGCCTTCGTTGGTCTGCGCGGGTGGCAGCGCGGCCAGGCCGGCGGTCATGAGCGGCATGAGCGACAGGCCAAGCCCTACGCCCCACACGCTGCTCCACAGGATGATGTCGGTGCGGGTCATGCTCGGAGTGACGCCGCACAGCAGGTAGGTGCCGTAGGCGCAGATGCCCAGCCCGCACACGCCGAGCCAGCGTGGCCCGATCTTGTCGTAGAGCTGCCCGGCGATCGGCGTGACGAGCCCGCAGGCCAGCGCGGAGGGCAGCATCAGCAGTCCGGCGTCGAAGGCCTGCTTGTGTTGGCCCTGCTGCAGGAACACCGCGAGGAGGAACGAGGTGGCGATCATGTTGACCTGCAGCGCGGCCAACATGAGCAATGAGGAGGTGAACGGCCAGACCTTGAAGGCTCGCAGGTTCAACAGCGGCTGATCGGCCTCGAGCTCGACGACGACAAACGCGGCGAGGGCGAGGGCGCCGAAGACCAGCAGCATCCGGATGCGGTAGCCGTCCCAGCCCCAGCTGCTGCCTTCCTCCGCGGCCAGTAGCACGGCGAACAGGCCCAACCCGATACACGCGAAGCCGGGCAGATCGAACCGCCGTCCCCGCCGGCCCGGCGTCTTGGGCAGGATGAAGTAGGCCACCAGCGCCCCGAGCAACCCGACCGGCACGTTCACCCAGAAGACCAACCGCCAGTCCAGGTGCTGCACGAAGTAGCCGCCGAGTACCGGCCCGGTCGCGGGGGCGAACACGATCCCCACCCCGAAGATGCCCATCGCCGCGCCCAGCTTCTCCTTCGGCACGATCTGGTACACCAAGGTCATTGCCACCACCGGCATCACCCCGCCGGGGATCGCCTGGATTACCCGGAACACGATCAGCGTGCTGAGGTTCCCCGCGATCCCGCACAGCGCGGAGGTCACCGCGAACCCGGCCAGCGACAGCAGGTAAACCCAGGTCAGCCCGAACCGTTCGCTCAGCCAGCCGCTGACCGGCACCACCAGCCCCAGCATCAGGGTGTAAGAGGTGGCGATCCAGAGCACGTCGTCCAGGGCGCCACCGAAGTCCTGCTGGATGGCCGGCACGGCCACATTGACGATGGTGATGTCGAGCACCGCCATGAAGTTGCCCACCACCAGCACCAGCACCGCGGCCAGCCAGTTGTTCCTGGTGATCGACGGTGCGCTTGCCGCTTCGGTGACCACGACGGCATGCCGATCAGCGGCCGCGTCAGTCATAGCTGACTCCTTTTCACCCGCTGAGGTTCGAACTTCAGGAATACCGCGCGAATACGGTCGGCTACGGCGGAATGCGCTCATATGACCGATCAGATACTAGATGACCAAACCCTTGTTGAGCCGTCTTTCTTCAGGCTTGAAAATGAGCGTAGCACCAGCTCAAGACCGGTAGCGCCCGCGTTGTTAGGTGATTCATATTGCGCTTGACGAGCCCGCAGAATTGTGGGCAACGAAGCCCGCCTAACACTTTCGTGTTCTACGACTTGCGCTTTAAGTGACCGCCTGCTCTGGCCAATAGCCTGGACCGGCACGGCGTCGATGACCGCCGGTTGAATTGCTGATGCGTATGCCCTGATCTTGTGTGCCAGGCCCGGGATCTGGTACGAACGGTGGATGACTGGCGGCGTGCTCCTGGTGCGCCGCCGGCACGTCGACTACGGCCTGGTCTGTAGCTGTGCCTGTCCGAGCTCGCGCTGAGCCAACCCCGGTACGCCCATCAGCCGAGCTTGAAAGGTCCGTTCACGATGAGTACCGACACCTCCAGCACCTCCACTGACCCCGCTATCTCCGGGAACCTGGCCGCGTCCCTTCGGGGGATCATCGACGCCACCTCGGCCGCCACCGCCGCCGACGCCACCAAAGCGAGCGTCGTGTTCCGCGCGACCGGCGTCGGCGACAGCGGTGTGGCCACCGACATCCAGATCAGGAGCCACCAGGTACAGGTCGACGAGCCACCGTCGCTCGGCGGGGTCGACTCCGCCCCCAACCCGGTGGAGACCGCGCTGGCCGGGCTGCTCTCCTGCCAGGTGGTCACCTACCGGTTCTGGGCCGCCAAGCTGAACATCCCACTCGACGACGTGCGGATCGAGACCGAGGGTGACCTGGACGTGCGCGGGTTCCTCGGTCTGCGCGACGGCGTCCGCCCCGGCCTCGGCACTGTGCGGGTGAAGGTCAGGCTGACTGGATCAGCCTCACCGGAGCAGTACGAGCAGCTGCGCGCCGCGGTGGACCAGCACTGCCCGGTGCTCGACCTGTTCGCCAACCCGACACCGGTGAGCACCGAGCTGGTCACCGACTGAGGCCCTCGGAAGGCCGGTGGCTCACCGGGCGATGCGGGATCGCCAGGGCCGGTGGGCGAACCCAGAGGTGCCGGCCCTGCTGGTGAGTGCGCGGGCCGCTTCGGCGCTGCGCGCGCGGATCCGCGACTCGTCCATGCTGGTCAGGTGTCCGTCGGCGACGACCAGCGCGCCGTCCACGTACACCCGGTCGACCTCATCGCCGCGCCCCGAGTAGACCAGCGCGGACACCGGCTGGTGCACCGGGGTGGAGCACAGGTTCGTCATGTCCAGCACCACCACGTCGGCCCGCTTGCCAGGTTCCAGCGAACCGATCCGGTCACTCATCCCCAGGGCGGCGGCACCACCCACGGTCGCCATCTCCAGCGCTTCCTCGGCGGTGAGGATCTCCGGGTCCCGGTGGACGCCCTTGTGCAGCAGCGCGGCGAACTTCAGCGCCTGCAGCATGCTGTGGTTGCTGCTGCTCGCCGGGCCGTCCGAGGCGAGGCCGACGGTGATGCCCCGGCGCAGCATGGCGGGTACCGGGGCGAACCCGGAACCCAGGTACAGGTTGCTGCACGGGTTGTGGGACACGGCGGTGCCGCTGGCGGCCAGCAAGGCCAGGTCGGCGTCGTCGCATTGGACGCAGTGCACCGCGAGCAGGTCGGGACCGAGCAGCCCGGTGCGGTCCAGCAACGGCACGTCCCGCACCCCGAACCGGCGCAGCGACTCGGTCACATCGAAGTCCGACTCGGACACGTGCATGGTGACCAGCGCCCCGGTGTCGTTGGCCAGCGCGCGGGTCTCCCGCAGCGTCGGCTCGTCCACCGACCAACTCATGCACGGAGCCAGCCCCGCCGTCACCCGGGAACCGGGGCGGTTCCACTCCCCGATCAGCCGCCGGGACTCGGACAGCGCGACATCCAGCGGCTCGATCAGCGGTGCGGGGACGCCCACGTCGGCTCCGGCGGTGGCGTAGCCCCTGGCCACCACGCCGCGGATGCCCACGTCGGCCATGGCTCTGGCCACCGCATCCGCCAACCCGGGGCGGGGGTGGACGTACATGAAGTCCAGCAGTGTGGTGGTTCCGGTGGTCAACGCCTCCGCGCAGCCGTGCATGGCGGCCGCGCGGCAATCCCGCTCGGTGAGCTCGACAGCGCTGGGCCCGGTCATCGCCAGGAACCAATCCGATAGCACCCGGTCGTCGCCGAGCCCCTTGAGCAGCGTCTGGAACAGGTGGGTATGGGTGTTCACGAAGCCAGGCAGCACCACCGAGCCCGTGCAGTCCACCACGTCCGCGCCCGGGTGGGCGGCCCGTACCTCGGCGTCCGGGCCGACCGACAGCAGCGCACCGGTGTCCGGGGAGAACGCCACCGCGCCCGGCTCCAGGATCCGCCGCTCGGCATCCATGGTGACCACGGTGGCCCCGGCAAGTAGGACCTCAGCCGTCACGAGTTCTCCGGGAGCAGTTCGAGGACCCGCTCCGGGGTCCACGGCCCGTCCGAGGTCAGCGTCACGCCCAGCGCGTCGGCGAGTGCGTTGACCAGCGCTCCCGGGGAGCCGGACGCCCCGCCCTCGCCGGCGCCCTTGATCCCGTACGGGTTGAGTGGCGTCGGCGACTGCATGTGCGAGGTGCGGATCCACGGCATGTCACCGACCGTGGGCATCAGGTAGTCGTGCAGCGTGCGCGTTTTGGGCCGGGCCTGCTCGTCGTACACCAGCTCCTCGAAGAAGGTGCCACCCAGCCCCTGGGCCACGCCGCCGTGCACCTGGCCTTCCACGATCATCGGGTTGATCACGGTGCCGCAGTCGTGCACGACCACGTAGTCCAGTACCCGAACCTGCCCGGTCTCCGGGTCGACCTCCAGCTTGGCGGCGTGCGTGGCGTTGGAGAATGCGATGCCGGGTGCCTGGTGCTGGTAGGTGGCGGTCAGGTTCCAGTCCATGCCGCCGGGCAGCGGCGGGTTCCACGGGGTCGCGGCGGTAGCGATCTGGCCCAGGGACATCGAGGTGTCCGGGCTGCCCAGGGCACGGGCCGCCCCGTCGTGCCACTCCAGGTCCGCCGGGTCGATCTCGAGCAGGTGCCCGGCGATGGCCAGCGCCTTGTGCTTGACCGCCTCGGCGGCCCGCCGGGCGGCGGCACCGCCGATGGCGCCGCTGCGCGAGGCGAAGGTGCCGACGCCCTCGGTCACCACGTCGGTGTCCCCGTGCAGCACAGTGACGTCGGCGATGTCGATGTCCAGCTCGTCGGCCACGAGCTGGCTGAACGTGGTCACGTGGCCCTGGCCGTGTGGCGAGGAGCCGGTCAGCACGGTCACCTTGCCCGCTCCGTCCACCCGGACCACCGCCGACTCGTACGGACCGATCGCGGTCTCCTCCACGAAGCAGCAGAACCCGATACCGAGCATGCGGCCTTGGCCCAGTGCGGCCCGCCGCTCGATCTCGAACTCGGGATAGCCGATCAGCTCGGCGCCCCGGCGCAGCGACTCGGGGTAGTCGCCGGTGTCGTAGACGACGTGTCCGGCGAGCACGATGTCGGTGCCCCGGTCATTGGGCAGCTCGGCGGGGCCCAGCATGTTGCGCAGCCGCAGCTCCACCCGGTCCAGCCCGAGGTCGGCGGCGATGATGTCCATCATCCGCTCCATGACCAGCGCGGCCTGTGGGTGGCCAGCGCCCCGGTACACCGCCAGCGGAGTCTTGTTGGTGACCACGGTGTGCGCCCTGGCCCGGTAGTTCGGAATCCGGTACGGGCCCCGCGTCATCGCCGAGGAGATCGACGCCGGGGTGGTGGCCAGCGTGCAGAACGCCGCCCCGTTGTTGGTCCAGGACTCCACGTCCAGCGCGGTGACCGTGCCGTCAGCGGCGACCGCGGCACTCACCCGGTGCCGCTGCTCGCGGGCGTGGCTGGCGGCGACCAGGTGTTCGCGGCGGTCCTCGATCCACTTGACCGGGCGGCGCAGCCGTCGGGTGAGCAGCGGCGCGAGGACCTCCTCCGGGTAGAACTCGCACTTGCCGCCGAACCCGCCACCGACGTCCGGAGCCACCACTCGGATTCCGCTCTCCGGCAGCGAGAGCACCCCGGACAGGAACTGCCGCACCAGGTGCGGGAATTGTGTCGAGGTGTAGAGCACCAGCCGGTCGGTGATCGGGTCGAGGTCGGCGACCACACCGCGGGTCTCCATGGGCACCGGCGCGTACCGGTGGATGGTGAACGTCTCCTGGTAGACGTGCTCGGCGGTGGCGAAGGACTCGTCTGGGTCGCCGACGTCCTGGTGCACCGTGTTGACCACGTTGCCGCCGAACTCCGGGTACAGCAACGGGGCGTCCGGGGCGACCGCCCGCTCCAGGTCGGCCACCGCGGGCAGCTCCTGGTAGTCCACCTCGATCAGGTCCAGGGCATCCTCGGCGAGGTAGTCGTCGGTGGCGACCAGCGCGGCGACCGGCTCGCCGACATAGCGCACCACGCCGTCGGCCAGCACGGTCTGCAGTGCGGGGCGGGTGTCCGGGTAGACGTCGATGCAGGTCGAAGGTCAGCACGGCGAGCACACCTTCGGCGGCGAGCGCGGCGGAGGTGTCGATGCGGGTGATCCGGGCGTGTGGCACCGGGGAGCGCAGCACGGCGAGGCTGACCGTCCCGGGCAGTGCGATGTCGGCGACGTAGCGGCCCCGGCCGAGTAGCAGCCGGGGGTCCTCGCGCCGGGGTACCGCGCCGCCGACGTACTTCGGGCGGGCCGGGGTGACGGTCATCGGGATCCTTCCTCGGCCAGCCCGGCGGCCTGTCGCCCGGCGCGCAGGATGTTCTGGTAGCCGGTGCACCGGCACAGGTGCCCCTCGAGGGTGTCCACCAGCTCGTCCTCGGTCGGGTGCGGGGTGGCGGCCAGCAGCGCGGTCAGCGACACCACGAAACCGGGCGTGCAGAAGCCGCACTGCATCCCGTGGTTGTCCTGGAAGGCCTGCTGCACCGCGGTCAGCTCG
>Ga0193743_1001096_pt1 | contig 20624 bp, 15 predicted proteins | sample L2c2metaG_FD_143038 | JGI IMG/M metagenome (GOLD analysis project Ga0193743, IMG submission 143038) | Soil microbial communities from a riparian zone of the East river system, Colorado, United States - L2c2 | ecosystem: Environmental > Terrestrial > Soil > Riparian zone | place: USA: East River... | reverse complement strand
CGTCAGTGCGGCCCACTGCCGTCCGTATCGCTTCCGTCAAGCGCTCGCGGTCGTCGCCGATTACCTGCTTCCTCACAACCTCCGCGCCGAGCAGGTTCAGGTGCTCCGTCACAATCAAGGAATTGGTGTCGATCCTTTGCGGAGTGAGCAGCTCACTCCCGATAGCTATGATCTCGGCGTGTTTCGGCATTCCATACGGCCTTATGGCAAAGGCCTTCCGGGGATATTAACATCAACCTGAAATAAAGCGCTATTTGTTGCCAAAACTATGGAGCCGCGAGGAGTAAAGGCGAGACCCACAATGCCGGGTCCGGACAGGAACTGCTCTGGCGTGCCGTCCGCGTCAATGCGAATAATGCCGCGCCGTCCGCCCAGCGACCCGGCCACATAGACCCGGCCCGCTTGATCCAGCGCCAAACCCTGCGGCCGTCCCAGTCCACGATAGAAGGTCTCCACCTCGCCCGCTTTCGAGATGCGGTAAACGGCATCAAAGCTGGAAGTGGTAGGGCCGGTGACGTAGAGGTAGTCTCCTGGTCCGAACGCCAGATGATAGGCCGCGATTGACGCCTCAAGCGTGGCAAAGACATAGATCTGCCGCGACTTGCTGATTTTGAACACCGTGCCGCTGCGGTCGCCGACGTACAAGTTGCCTTCCTGATCGAACGCCAGGCCCGAGGCAACCCCCATGCCTTCCACGTAGACCGACTTGTTTCCCGTGGGCGTAATTTGATACACCACGCCTTCATGCCGGCTCGACACGTACAACAAACCGTCGCGGTCAAATGCCAGTCCGGTAGGGTTCATCACATCCGTGACGAAAGGCTTGGAATTGTTCGCCGTGTCGATCTTGTAAATCGAAACCGGCGATTTCTGTCCGCGCGGGCCGCTGAATGTACTGAAGATATTGCCTTCGAGATCAACAGCGGGATTAGCGACCGGATGCAGGCTGTCGGCGATTTGAACGCCCAAGTGCACTTCGTGTGGAGCGCTTTCCAGCCGGCCGGTGGTCACCTGCAATTCGCCGAGCACGGCTGCTTCCGGCACGCGCGCGATGATGTACGAATCGCCCGCAACAATCAGGTGCGCGCTCCGGTCCCCCAGGCGCACCACCGGCCAGCCCGCCGTCGTCAGATGTTGTCCCCGGATATGTAATTCTCCCCCGGTAATCGCGGCAGGTGGCTGCACTCCCGAGATGACAGGATAAATCGCCGGCTGCTCCGCCGCTTTTGTTTTAGTCGCCATAGGTCAATAAAGTCCCAACTTCCCGCCTATATACAAGATAAGCGCTCCATAAACGCCAGCCGCGAGATCGTCCGCCACAATGCCCGTGCCTTCGGGCAATTTCTCAAAAAGGCGCACCGGCCAGGGCTTCCAGATATCAAGAATACGAAACAAGAGAAAGGCCGCCAGAAACGACTTCCAGTTCAACGCCGCGGCGCCCAGCAGCGTGACCCATTGGCCCAGGACTTCGTCCACCACCACCGTTCCTGGATCTTTCTTGGCGATCAGCCGAGCGGTTTGCGTAGCGGCCCAGATAGCCGGCAGAACCAGCAGCAGAATGAATACCAGAATGGTAAGCCGTCCTGAGCCGAAGCTGGCGTGCAGCGCGAAGGCGATCGCGGCTGCGGCCAAAGATCCAGCCGTCCCGGGCCCCCAGGGGAAATAGCCGCAGCCAAACCAGGTGGCCAGCGGCACCGCCAAACGGTTCATTCTCCTAACTCTTCGGACGTCGGCAGCCGGTCGGATGAGCCATCCGCTTCATCCATCTCATTCTCACTCACGGAGGCAGGAATAGAATACACTTCCGAAGCCCAATTCCCCAAATCGATTACCCTACACCTGTCACTGCAAAAGGGCATGTTGGGATCGTTGAATGGAACCGTTTTCCGGCAGATTGGGCAGCGGATAGTCGCCATGATGCCCTCCACTGACAGATTATCGAATTGCGCTGACGCGCTGATGGGCATGCGACGGAGCCCCAAGAATCGGGAAAGGATTTACGCTTCTCGGCGCTGGCAAGTAAGAAGTTTCGGGCGCATCCACCAATTCGCCTACCAGATCGTAATCGTGCGCTTCCGTGACCCGCAGCATACGCATTTCGCCCGGACGAGGTTCGCCCGGCCCGAAATCGTTGATGTAACAGACACCGTCGATTTCAGGAGCTTGCGTCGAAAGACGCGCTTCCCAGAGCAGGTCCGTTTCCTTGGAAATGCCCTCCACGATCACCCGGAATTCACGCCCGATCAAGCGCTTATTGCGGGCAGCGGAAATGTGCCGCTGCAGCGCCATCAGCTTGCGCTTGCGGTTGTAAATGACGCGCTTATCCACCTTCTGGTCGAGATGGAAACTCTGGCTCGTTTCTTCGTCGCTATAGGAAAAAACGCCCAGCCGGTCAAACTGCGCGGCTTGCACGAACTGGCACAATTCTTCGAAGTCCTGATCCGTTTCGCCAGGAAAGCCCGCAATCATGCTAGTTCGAATGGCTACCCCGGGTATGGTGGCCCTGATTCGCTCTAAGAGTTTTAGAAAAATGTCGGCATTGGCGCCGCGCTTCATGCGCTTCAACACCGCGCCGCTGGCATGCTGCAAAGGCATGTCGATGTATTTCACCAGTGATGCGTGCGCGGCGATGGTATCCAGAAGCTTTTGCGTGACGCGATTCGGATAGGCGTACAAAAACCGGACCCACTTCGGCAGCTCGGTCGGAATCTCCGCCAGACGGGCCAGCAACTGCGCCAGGCCGTCCTTCATCCCGAAATCCTCGCCGTAGTAGGTGGTGTCCTGGCCGATGAGGTTGATCTCGCGCACGCCCGAGGCGAACATGCGCGTGGCTTCCGTCACAACGCTTTCAAACCGGCGGCTGCGGAATTCCCCACGGAATTGCGGAATGATGCAGAACGAGCACGGATGATCGCATCCTTCCGCGATCTTGATATAGGCCGAATGCCGTGGCGTGGTAAAGACGCGTTCCGTCAGATCGTGATAAAGATAAGGGCTCGGCGGCGCGGGTTTCGGCGTTAATCCTTCGCAAAGAGCCGTGATTTTGTCGAGCTCGTTTGTACCCAGCACCGCGTCCACGTCAGGGATGTTCTCCCGGATGTCGGCGCGGTAGCGCTCCACCAGACAGCCCGCCACCACCAGCCGCTGCGCCTTGCCGGTCTTCTTATACTCGGCCATTTCGAGAATGGTGTCGATGGATTCCTGCTTGGCCGGATCGATAAAGCTGCAGGTATTGATGACAATGACATCGGCATCGTCGGGCTGCGTCGTCAGCTCATGGCCATTTGCGACGAGCTGTCCCATCATCACCTCTGTATCCACGAGGTTTTTCGGACAGCCGAGACTTACAAAACCAATTTTCAAAGGGTAGTTCCGTGCAAGGGCAGTTGTGCGTTGCAGCTATCAGGATAGCATTGGGAAGGATGACCTGAATCGCTTGCAAGCGTTTAGCTCCACCCCGAAACCGTGTAAAGCGTGGAGAGTATCTGCAAACGCGAGTAGACAAAGGTCCGGAGATCTTTCGCAACAAAGACGGGAAAGAGCTTGGCAGTGCCGGCCGGATCCGCGCTGTCCACGCGTTGGAACGGACGCAGCCGCCCGGTAGCGACGTCGAGCAGTTCAAGCACCAGGGAATTCACTTCGCGGCGGCTGGTCAGAATTTGACCGTCCTGGGCAAACGCGACGGGCCAAACGTGCTTCGGGTTGTCTATCGAACGTGTCGAGCCGTTCGTCAGATTCACGATCGCAAGGGAAGACTTTCCGGATGGCCCCACCGCCAGCCGGCCGGCATCATCGATAATCGCCGCACCTAACCATGCCGAGGTGTTTATCAAAACGGGCTTGCCATCGGGAAGTGATTGTCTGTATAGCTGCAGTCGCTTTCCGGGATAGTTTGCCGCCATCAAAATTTCCAAGCGATTTGCACCGGGGAGGAATTTTCCCCAGGCGTGCGCCAGTCCTCCCGCTGCAACAGGCCGGGCTTGCAAGCCGTCGACCGAGATCAGCGAAAGCGCCGTAACATCGCGAGCGTTCTGCGTCAATACCCACTGCCCGTCGGGCGAAAGATCTAAAGCTCGACCGGCGCCTAGAAGTTTGGATACGCGTTTTCTCGTATCGTAAACGTAAACGCCGTAATCGCTCCCGCCCCCTTGCCCGCTTTCATCAAATAGAATTCGATCGCCATCGGAAGAGATCGCAGCAGCTCTCGACAAATCGAGCCATGAGATATCTTGCGGAGCTCTGGCGCCGAACGTACCGGAGAGCATGTTCATTCGTGCGGTAGAGCGCGCGATCAAGACGTCACCGGCTGCGTTTATGTCGTGAAGCAGCATGCCCCCGGGAATTTGAGCAACCTGGCGAGTGCGCCCGTTCAAGTCGACAGCCATCAAATTGCGGTCAATTCCGGACTGCGCCGCCGTAAACCAGACCTCGCGGCCAGAGGGATGCCAAGCCAGGCCATCCACCGATCCCCAGCCCGAGCTCAGCACGCGCGCCTTCCCCGAGGCGTTTACCACAACAACGTTCCCGGCATCGTCGTTACGAATCGGGTGCTGCAGAAAGGCCACGTAATCCCCGCGCCGCGAGACACGGATGTCACCGATAGCAGCAGTGGATGTATAGAGGGCCCGGCCAGCTGGATATTCAATGGTGTAGGAATCGGCGCTCCTTCGCAGCAGGCATAAAGTGTTGCCTGGTCCCCAGTCGGCGCCGGCATCGTCAACGGATATGATTTGCGGCGCGCCCGGCGGCGGCCGGCTCATGTCCGGGTCGGAAAAAAGCGCGATCTGTCCAGACGGCGACAAGCTTGCGAGACGCGCGTGCTTGAATCCGAGGTCCTGACTCTCTCCGCTCGTGGCGTCCTCTAGAAACAGCCGGCTGCCCTTTCCGTTCCACGCAGCACTATAAAGAACGTGTTTGCCATCGCTGGCAAAACGTGCGTTCTGCACGAAGCCCCTTGAAAACGTGAGTTGGTGAAAGGCCGGCGCGGGCGCGGCAGCGGTGTGTAAACGGAAGGCAACAAAGGCTGCGAGCAAGGCGGATATGGTGGCGGCTATCCACAACGCTCGCTTTCGAAGACCTTTTCGTGGAGACGATTCCGTGCCTGTAACGTTTGATAATTCGATTGCGGCCGGAAATATCGATCCGGGTGGCGAAGGTCGCGGCAGCATAGTCACCGGAGTGATGAAGCGATAGCCGACCCGGGCTAGCGTCTCAATATAGATTGGATTCTCCGTCGAATCACCCAACGCCGAACGCAGACGATTGATCGCAGTGTTCAACCCACTTTCGAAATCAACCAAACTGTCGGAAGACCAGAGTTCGGAACGCAGCGCTTCCCGGGTAACGATTCCCCCTGGCTGTAGGAGTAAGGCCTGGAGAAGTTGAAACGGCGCTCTCTGCAAGCGCACCGGCGCCCCATCTCTGTACAGTTCTCGCGTCGCAAAACGTAACTCGAACGGGCCAAATCTGGCAACCGAAAACCCGGCCGTAGAAAGTCCGGCAATTGACGCGGCCTTTGCCGGAAGTAGCGAGTCGGCCGCGCGTTCGTTCATAAGTTAGGGACGGCTATCTAGTTAAGACGAACAATGAGCAGTTTTGTTCGTTGTAATTTCGCGGAATTGGCTAATTCAATCGCTTGGCAATCTAACTCGGAGCTTACTTACCAACTAATCGGCGAATTTAGCTCCCGTCCATTGCAGCCTGTTCGAGCGCGGCGTAAGTTCGCCTCAAAGGAGGATCGGCCGCAATGCCTTTCCTGAGACCCAAATTCCTCACGGTGGCGGCCTTGTTCGCGCCGTCTATCCTTCTTCCGGCCGACTTGCCCCCGTCCCCGTGGATGCCTCTACGCCAGCAGGCGCTTGCGGCTTCGTCCGCAGGGTCCTTTGATAAAGCCGAGGAGATTCTACGCTCGGCTATAACATCTCATGCAAATTTGGGCGGAGCAGCAAAGGATGGCGTGGGCCTTTGGAACCAGCTAGGTCTTGTTCACCAGGCGGAATACAGGTGGGAGGAGGCAGCACAAGACTTCCGGCACGCGCTGGAGTTCAACCAACGCGTGACTGAGCCAAACACCTTGCAGACTGCCTCCGTGCTCAGCAATCTGGGAACGATTTCGCAATCGCAGGGTGAGTGGAAGGATGCCGAGAAGTATTTCCGGCAAGCGTATGCCCTACTCGAAGAAAAGCAACTGAAAGAGACGGCGACGGCCGGCCCGGTGCTCAACAACTTAGCCTTGGATTTGCAACAGCAAGGCCGTTACAAGGAAGCGGAATCTTTTTACGCTCTTGCTTTCGCCGCTTTCCGCCGGATTCAAGGCGAAAACACTTTGGAATTCGCGCGGCTCCTCGTAAACGCGGGCGCATTCGATTTTGAAGCCGGACGGCTCTCCGATGCCTTGGCAAAGCAGCGTAGGGCGATCCAGATTCAGAACACGCTTCCCTTCGTTCGCGATGACGACCGTGGATACGTAATGAACAATCTGGGGCTAACGCTTTTCGCCCTCAATGAATTCTCCGAAGCTGAATCTTCCTTCCTGAAAGCGCTAGAGCTTGAGAAGCACGGTCCTCCCAGACTGAGCATACGAGTAATAGAGGTGCTAAACAGTCTGGCGGTAGTCGAGACAAGAATCGGCCGGTTGGTTGCCGCTGAACAATATTCTCAGGAAGCTCTGCGCCTGGCGGATCAGCGTTTGGGGAAGAACGATCAGATATTTGCCAGCATATGGAACAACCTGGGAGCGACAGCCGTGGCTCAGCACGATCTTCGCAAAGCCAAGCGGCTGTTCGAGAAAGCAAGGCAGCGCTGGATCGAAACAGTGGGAAGGGACAGTCCTAAATACTCCTCCACTTTGTCGAACCTGGCGGGGCTCGAAGCGAAACATGGCAAGCATAAACAGGCGCAAACGCTTCTCACCGAAGCCCTTCGAATCGATCAGGCGCGCTGGGGGCCGGTCCATCCGCAGGTAGCGATCGACCTGGCGAACCTCGCGTCTCAAGCCTTTTTCCAGCGGCATTTTGACGAAGCAATCGGTCTCTACAAACGCGCGGAATTCATGCAGGCCGCAATGCTTGGTTCAAAACATCCAGAGGTCGCCGGTACCTGGCGTAACTTGGCTGTGGTCTATGAGGTCGCCAAGCAGGATGCAAACGCGGAAACCGCCTACCGCAACTCCATCGAGGCGTTTGAATCACAGCCCGGAACCACCAACCCGGCGCTTTCCAAATGCCTGCGGGAATATGCCGCCTTTTTGAGGAAGTTACAACGGTTCAGCGAAGCAGAGCAGACGGACGTGCGGGCATCAAGAATTGAGGTAAAGACCGCAATCAACGCGGAGCGGGCGGACAGCGGGAGGCGCTCCGGAATGGCATTTCAGAACTAGGGCCGCGGCGGTCCCAATCCCATTTTGTGACAGAGTGTTCCGGAAGCAAACACTTTGAGCCGGTGTGAAACCGGCACGTGGGCTGTGAACGTGAGTTTAATCAGCACATTGCCAAGCCGCGCTGAGTGGCATCTGCATTGCTGAAGAATTGGGGAGAGCCGCTGTGCCGGACCCCGATCCTAGAATCTCGCGCGCCACACGCATCCGGTTTGGCGCTTTCGAACTTAACACCGGAACCGGGCAGTTTTATGCGCATGGCATCCCGGTCAAGTTACAAGGCAAGCCGCTGCAGGTGCTGGAAGCCTTGCTCGAAAAACCCGGCGAACTGGTGACACGCAAGGAACTATGCGAACGGCTCTGGCCCGCGGGCACATTCGTTGACTTCGATAGTGGCATCAACACCGCCACAAACCGGTTGCGCGCGGCGCTGGGTGATTCCGCCGAAGCTGCGCGCTACATCGAGACGCTCCCTCGCTTGGGGTACCGGTTCATCTGTCCGATTTCAGACGCGGAGCAGGATAAAGCGGATAAGCCGCTACCCGACAAGCGAACCAGCCGGTTAATACGAAACTGGCTGACCAGAAGACCGGCTACCGGGATATCGGTCGCCGTTTCAATGATATCGGTTGCGCTTCTATTCCTTTATCTTCGACAGTCGCAGGCTGAAGGCCACACGAAATACGGGCCCAGCTTTCACCAACTGAGCTTCCGGTCGGGCACCATCGGGGCCGCTCGCTTTCTTCCCGGCTCGAAAGGCGCCATTTTCTCGGTCATGGAGGAGGATGCCCGGTGGCAAACGGCGGCCGTGAATCTAGATGGCTCCGCTTCGCGTAACCTCGCTTTCGCGGCAGGCCTATTGGCTTCGGTATCGCAGCAAGGAAAGCTGGCCTTGCTTGCCAAGAGTTTCTCCAGCGAAGGGAAAGCGATCCGGCTTACCAGCGTTTCCCAAATCGGCGGCCTCATACAGTCTTTGGCGGACGGAACACGTTCGGCGGACTGGCTTCCCAGTGGAAAGGAATTGGCGGTTGTGCGGGATCACGGGGCCGAGACTCTGGTTGAATTTCCGCTTGGACATGTGGTCTATAGTTCACGAGGCCGCCTCGATTGCCTGCGCGTCTCGCCTGGCGGAGACAGGATCGCGTTTTTAGAACATCCGGTTCGAGACGATGACGGCGGCTACGTCCGTATCGTTGATCTGCAGGCACGAACCCGCGCGCTAACCAAGGTTTGGAGCAGCGCCGCGGGGCTGGCCTGGTCGCCTTCCGGGGACGAAGTTTGGTTCACCGCAAGCACGAGAGGCGCGGCACGGGAGCTGTATGCCGTTTCCTCCACGCGACGGCTGCGGCAAATTTCCCACGCGCCTTCCTCCCTGCGGCTGTTCGATATATCTAGCACCGGGCAGGTGCTGATTGCCGTGGAGGATTCGCTCGCAACGATGGCCGCACAGCTTGCCGGCGAGACAGGAGAAACCGACGTCTCGGATCTCGACGGTTCTCATGTCGACGGTATGTCAAAGGACGGCGAGCTGGTTCTTTTCACCGAAGGCGGGAGCGCGGGCGGTGAGCACTATTCGGCGTACACGCTCGATCGAAAAACAGGGCGGCCGGTGCGCTTTGCCGCTGGACGCGGGTTGGCGCTGTCGCCGGATAAGCGATCGGCGCTGACCATTGATCCGCAAGATCGCACCCGTCTAACTTTGACGGTAATCAAGACTGGCGAATCGCGGCAAATCCTAGGGAACGGCTACGCCTATCAGTGGGCGAAGTTCCTTCCGGATGGTCGCCGCCTTCTGGTGGGCGGAGCTTTCCCGCAAGAGCCTCTGACCATGTGCGAGCAGTCGCTGGCTGGCGGAAAGCCAGTGCCCCTCAGTGGTTCGCCCTACATGGATTACGTCGAAATATCTCCGGACGGTTCAAAGATCGCGGGCTTTGCGGGGAGCCAAGTGACCGTGTTCGATGTCAACAGCCGTGTCAGCCGCCCTCTCGCTCTGGGCGATGCGGCCCTGCCGCTGGCCTGGAGCGGCGACGGGAAAGATCTGTTTCTCCTGATGGGCCGTGGCGCTCCGTACCGGATCGCAAGAGTGGATTTAGCTACAGGCCGGACAACGGATTGGAAGACGATCGCTCCCAAGGAAACACCAGGATTTGCGGGGCTGACTGCCGCGGTTGCGGCGCCCGAGGCCGGTGCCTATGCTTACACCGCGCAGCAGAATCTCTCACGCCTGTATTTGGTGGAGGGTTGGTAGCGTAGCTCAGCGAGGCGAAGTTGCTGCCCATGCCCCTGGGATACTGGAATATATCCCAGCCATGAGAAGTAGAGTAAGCATACGCGGTCGAAACCTAGCGCCGGCGCTGATCGTTCTTCTCGCATTCGGTACGCTGTTCCTTTCCACCAGGGCCAAATCGCAGCCGGGCGGGGCGGCAGTTAGCAACCTCCGGGGCAAAATGCCCGCATCCTTCGACCGCGATGTGGCGGCAGTTGTGGCCAACCTCGACCGGATTGAAGCCGATGCACTTCGACAGATGAATCAAACGACGCTCGACCGGCAAGGGCAACTGCGAACACTCGGAAAGTTATTGCTCTTCGACAAGCACCTTTCTATCAATCAAAACGAGGCCTGCAGTTTCTGCCATACGCCGGAGACCGGATTCACGGGCCCGATCCAGTCATTGAATCTGACCACAGTGTCCTATCCAGGATCAGTGAGGACACGCTTCAGCCAGCGCAAACCGCAGAGTTACATGTACGCCACTTTCGCCCCGGTGCTGCACTACAATGCCCTGCAGGGTGACTTTATCGGCGGAAACTTCTGGGATATGCGCGCGAGCGGCTACCGCCTACAGAATCCGAGCGCGGAACAAGCGCAGGGACCGCCGACCAATCCGGTCGAAATGGGCCTGCCCGACTCTGCCTGTTTAGCGTACCGCCTCTCGAAAGCTCCTTACCGCAAACTGTTCGAGACCGTGTGGGGCGCTGATTCTTTCAGCATTCACTGGCCGCCGGATGTCGAAACGGTGTGCTCGACTCCGGCTCCCCCGCCCGCAAACGACGAACTTCCGGTCCACCTCAGCACAGCAGACCGAGCGCGTACCGACCATGTGTATGACGGTTTCGGGCTGGCGGCAGCGGCCTACGAAGCCTCGCCGGAGGTCAGTCCGTTTACGTCGAAATATGACTACGTGCAGGCAGGACAGGAACAATTCACGGCGCAGGAAAAATGGGGCTACGATCTATTTCGCGGCAAGGCAAAATGCAACCAATGTCATCGCGATGGCGGCCCCGGCGAAGAGCCCCTGTTCACGGACTTCACCGCCAGCAATCTAGGCGTCCCAGCCAATCCCGGAGTGCAGTACTACTATGAGGGCACTGCCGAATCGAGCGGGTATAGCCCCAACCCCGCGGGACCAGCTTACGTAGATGCGGGAGTTGGATTTTTTCTGCGCAAGCTCAAGAGCCTGAGCGGCCAGTTAAATCCGGATTCCGAATGGATCAAACTAGCGCCAAAGTTTGACGGAAAGATCCAGGTGCCGACGCTGCGGAATGTCGATATGCGGCCCAAGCCTGATTTTGTGAAGGCTTACATGCATAACGGCTACTTCAAAAGCCTGAAAGAAGTGACGCACTTTTACAACACGCGCGACGTTCTGCCCAAGTGCAAATCAGGCGACCCCGGCGAAAAACTCACCTGCTGGCCCCCGCCGGAAAATCCGGCGAACCTCAACCGGAAGCAACTCGGTGATCTCCAACTGTCTGACCAGGAGGAAGACGCTATCGTCGCGTTCCTGAGGACACTCACGGACGACTATAAAACACAGGCGGAGCCGAACTGACTGACGAACTTAGACCGAATCGGCGACGAAGCCGATGACGGCGGAGAAAGACGCGATTCTAGCTAAACATGGGGTTGATCCACAATAGCGCTAGAGTGCGGTAACCCTTGTATGCGGCGTATATAACCTACCAGCTAAAAGCATTCGTCAATCGACGTAAGGAAGTTGGGGATGAATCAACTCCCCATTGACTTTTTCGTATGCCGCAATCGCTGCATTGAGATTGTCCCGGAGCACTTTCGCCTGATGCCAGGGAATCGTGACACCTACCCGTTCTTCTAATACACCGATTTGATTTGAGGATCTCGGTGCATGAGGATCAGCAGCATACATCAGTTCTGAGAAACGAATGCGGACATCATGCAATGTCCAATTAACAATCACAATATTGCCGTAAGCATTCTGAGTGCCGCCCGGTGGGTATCGGACGAGAAGTTCGCTCAAATCGAGAATCGGCCCAGTCTTAGCGGCCAACTTGGCCTCATCGTGTTTCGCTCTTTGGCCTGCTTTCGCCATCTTCACAAACTCCCACTAATCTGATTTTGCCCAGCAGACCAGATCGCCGCCAAGAGACCGTGCTCCCGCTCGGCAGTCGCGGGCTTTTTGGGCAATGCAACAAAACCTTCAATCATTGGTACAATCCCATTCCCCAGCGTATTCTGTTGGCGGTCACTTATCATGACCGCCCTCAAACCACTCGCAAAGCCCGCGACGCGAGCTGGCTTAAGGGGGCCATTCTGGTTCTCCAAAGCAAATGCATTATCCAGCTCCGGAGTAATCACGCTAAGAGTCCTTGAGTTTTCGCGCGCGGTCCATTGATCAACCATCAAGCGAATCAGCCTATCCATTGCTTTGGCTTGAATTTGTCCTAATTCCCACCTCTTCACACTGGCAACACCAACACCACCAAGATACGAAGCAAATTCGTCTTGCGTCATGCGAAGCCGACCCCGCAAAGCACGAATCTCGTCACTCGTCAGTAGTCCATGTTTACGTCGATAAGCGTCTGCAGTCAAACGCATGTACTCCGGCATGTCTCTGCCGTCAACCGTCGCATAGCAGCATGCAGGACAAACCAGAGCTTTACTCATTTGCACCAAAAAATGCTCACCTTTGATCTCGGCGGGCACACTTGCGGACCGAGTTTCCATATCACTCTTGCCACACTTAATACAAGTCACCATTGACCGCCCCCTTTGGGAGTACTCTCATGCAGTGAGAAGACGAATAAGGTCGTGTTTACCAAACAAAACTTGAAATACATTTTCTTTTTAAAATGCTCAGAGTTCCAGGAAAAAGCGAAAAGCTCTCGCTCTCGCGTCAAGCGCTCATAGGATTTCGACGGCGGATGAGACCCCGCGTAGTCTTCAGGTGAAATCTCCCTTAGCGCTGCCCCTAACGCTTCCATTTGCTCTTCAAGCGAAAAGAGATCCAATTCTCGAAAATTCTCCGCCAGCTTGGATGTCTCGGCAGCTTTATAGCCATGGGAGAGCAAAATTGTTCGCGCTGACCGGATCTTTCCGGTTAGTTCTTTGTGAGCGGGTCGACCTCTTAAATTCGAATCCCTTTTGTACTCCTTGGCCAGCGTATCATTTGATACCTTCTTCGTCAATATTAGATCCTTACAATAGTTTCAGGGATGCCAATATCCAGATCTAACTGATTTTAAAGAGAAAATTATTTTCGTGTCCGCCTACGATGCAACGTTAGCAGCTCGCGTCTTCTGAGCTGCCGGGTTACCGGGACAGGCGCCAATGATGTTACTGGTGACCGCTCCCGCCAAAGGTGGCGGGGCGTTCTGAACGTTTCAAAGGGCCCGGATTTGAGCCCTCTCATTACAGCGTCTATGTTTTTGCTTGTAAGTTACTGAAAGGATGGTAGCGCTAAGGGGAATCGAACCCCTATTTAAGCCTTGAGAGGGCTCTGTCCTAACCGTTAGACGATAGCGCCATCACAATGTTTTTCTTAAACACGTGCTCTAACAGTATACCGACACCCTGCCCCGGCTGGCCCCTACAGGGCCGCCGGCATAGGTAGAGCACTTTTCGCCAGTGCTTTGGCTATCAAGCTGACCGCTTCCGGTTCGCTGACCGAACGAGCCACTGACGTTTCCAGAATCAGCATGCTGCGCGACCGCTCCAGCATCTTCTTCTCGCGGAAGGAAAGCGGTTTGGTCGATTGGATGAGCACGAGGGCTTTGAATACCTCCGCAATCTCCAAAAGGCTGCCGCCCTTCATCCTGTCAGAATTCTCTTTAAAGCGATCTTTCCAATCGTGCGGGCAGCAGGGTCGGCCGGGCGCCGAAAGATAAGTTAAAACCCGGCTGATCTCGCTGCACGTGGTGACCTTGCGTAGCCCTACGTCGCCCACATGGGAAAACGGGACCATCACGGTCATGCAATTGGGTGCAAGGCGGAGCAAATAGAACCGCTCCTGCTGAGTACCGAAGGAACGCGAACTAATGTTCTCAATCGTTCCAACTCCGTGGTTTGGGTAAACCACTTTCTCTCCGACCTGGAAGGTCATGCGCGGACCTCTTTCATCGACCTGGTTTTGCCTGCGTTGTTTAGCAAGCCTGAAAGGAATATTAAACCCGCATTAAGCATTCGTCAAGAGAAAAAATACACCCACTCCCAGGTTGCGAGTGTATATATCCGAAAGCGTAAGTGTGTGAATCGATGGCAGAAGCTGAAAAGTTCCACCCCGAGGGAGTGTTACTTTTACGGGGGCAAATAGAAACGCGGGCCTGCTCTCCAGCAAGCCCGCGGCCAAAGCGCCTAAACCCTAGCAGCCGCTAGAGAATGTTGGCGGACCAGTTCTCTAATACGGCCTTCACCTTCTGGCAGAATTGATCGGCCAGCGCCCCGTCAATCAGGCGGTGATCGAACGTGAGAGCAAGGTGCGCCTGTGAGCGGATTGCGATGGCATCCCCGTCCACCACCGCTGGTACTTTTTCAACGGCGCCCACACCCAGGATCGCCACTTGCGGCTGATTGATGACCGGTGTGGCAAAGATACTCCCGAAACTGCCGAAGTTGGTGATAGAGAACGTTCCACCCTGGACTTCGTCCGGTTTCAGCTGACGGGAACGGGCGCGCGTCGCCAAATCGACGATCGAGCGCTGCAATCCGGCAACGTTCTTTTCGTCGGCGGCGCGAATGACCGGGACAATGAGGCCGCCCTCCAGCGCGACGGCAATACCGATGTTGATATCGCGGTGATACAGCACGGTCTTTCCGTCCGTCGAGGCATTCACAATAGGAAAGGCGCGCAAGGCTTCAACGGCCGCCGCGGCAACGAAGGGTAGGAAGGTGAGCGAGAAGCCGTTGCGAGCCTGGAATTCCACTTTCGACTTATCGCGCAGCTTGGCTACCTTCGTCATGTCTACGCGGTGAACCGTTGTCACATGCGCCGACGTGCGCTGGCTCATGACCATGTGTTCGGCGATCTTCTGCCGCATGACGGAGAGCGGTTCGCTGCGAGTCTTGGCGGATTCGGCTAGCGGCAGCGGCGCGGCCGGGGCGGCTGCAGGCTTGGCCGTTGGCGCAGCCGGGGCGGGTGCTTCGGGAGCTGCGTAGGTGCGCGCTGCCTGCGACGACATGTGCGCTTCCACGTCTTGCTTGGTGATTCTGCCGCCGGCGCCCGTGCCCTTCACTTGAGCCAGGTCGATGTTGTACTCGCGCGCCATTTTGCGGACCAGCGGCGACAAAGGCCCTTGATCCTCGTCGGCATCCGCTTGTGGAGCGGGGGCTGGTGGCGTTGCGGCGGCAGGCTCGATCGGATACGGTCCTGCCGCGGTGGGAGCCGGGCTAGGTGGAGGTGGCGGCGCAGCCGGTGCGGCCGCAGCAGGCGCCGCGGGGGCGGGAGTTTGAGCGGGAGCAGGCTCTTCCGCTTTGGCCGGAGCAGCGCCGTCGCCGGCCTCTCCAATTCTGGCTACGATGGAATTTATCGCCACCGTGGTGCCTTCCTGCACTAAAATCTCGGACAATACGCCTGCCGTGGGGGCTGGGATCTCCGTGTCTACCTTGTCCGTCGATATCTCGAACAATGGTTCGTCCCGCTCCACCTTGTCGCCTGACTTTTTCAGCCAGCGCGTCAGCGTACCTTCCACGATACTTTCGCCCATTTGGGGCATCACTACATCGATCATCGCGTCTCCTGCAGCTCTTGTTGTGCCGTCACAAGGTCGTACTCGAAAACTCCCGCGAATGAAGCTGTAACGGCGCGTATCACCTCATCGCGGCCGGCTTGGCAACCGAGGCTGCGCAAGGAACAAACCGGCTTCGTTAAACCACAAGGAACTATATACTTGAAATAACTGAGATCGGTATCCACGTTCAGCGCGAAACCATGCGAAGTAATCCAACGGCTAATGTGTATGCCAATCGCGGCGATTTTCCCGCCCTTGACCCAGACGCCTTCACTGCCGCGCTCCGGAATCCGTTCCGCCGGCAGCCCGAAAACTGCCAGCGCGTCGATTAACGCCTGCTCGACACCGTTGAAATAGGCGTGTACGTCGCGCTTCCATTCTCGCAAATCAAGTATGGGATACCCCACTAATTGGCCAGGACCATGATAGGTCACGTCGCCACCCCGGTCTGTCTCGAAATATTCAATTCCGGTGCGCTCCAGCACCTCGCTGCTGGCCAGGATATTGTTCTGTTTTCCGTTCCGCCCCATGGTGACCACGTGCGAATGCTCCACGATCAGCAGCGTATCTACTGCCTCGCCGCGTTTGCGCTGACCCACCAGGCGCTGCTGGACGGCGAAGGCGTCGGCGTAGCGCATCCGCCCCAGGTCCAGCACCGCAAGTGGCCTTTTCATATTTTGCTTTTCAGATCAGCCAAGATTCAAATCAGCCTAGATGTTGATCGCCAGCCCGTAGACGTTGTTGAACGCTTCGCCCATGGCTTCGTAGATTGTCGGATGCGCGTGAATGGTGCTCATCATGCTTTCCACCGTAGCTTCCGATTCCATGGCCGTGACCGCTTCGCCAATCAATTCGAATGCTTCCGGGCCGATGATGTGAACGCCCAGGATTTCACCGAAGCGTTCGTCGGCGACTATTTTCACAAAGCCCTCGTGCTTGTCCAGAATGGTCGCTTTACTATTGCCGGCAAATGGAAACTTGCCCACCTTCACCTGAAAGCCCTGCGCGCGAGCCTGGGCCTCCGTCAGTCCCACGCTGCCTATGCCGGGGTCCGTATAGGTGCAGCCCGGAATGCGGTTCTTGTTGATAGGACGGACGGTCTTTCCGGCGGCATGCCCCACCGCGACCATGCCCTCGGCGGTTGCCACATGCGCCAGTTGCGGCGTCCCCGCCACGATGTCGCCGATCGCGTACATTCCCGGCTCGCCCGTTTCCTGGAATCCGTTGACCTTCACAAAGCCGCGATCCAGTTCGGCCTTGGTGTTCTCAAGCCCGCAATTCACCGTATTCGGTTTGCGCCCCACGGCCACCAGCAACTTCTCAAACTCCATCCGTTCTTTATTGCCATTGGCCAGCGTCACGTCGAGGCTCACGCTATCGGCGTTTCTCACCACATTTTCCGCTCTTGCGCCCGTCTCGGTGCGGATGCCGGCTTTCTTAAAGTGCTTTTCCAGTTCTTTCGAGACTTCTTCGTCTTCCACCGGAACTAGCCGAGGTAACATCTCGAGCACTGTGACCTTTGTACCGAAGCGCTGAAAAATGGAAGCAAACTCCACGCCTACGGCGCCGCCGCCGATGATCCCTAAGGTCTTCGGCACTTCTGTCAGGTCCAGAATTTCGATGTTGGTCAAAATCTGCTTGGCATCAGGCTCGAGTCCCGGTAGCATCCGCGCCTCGGAACCAGTGGCAAGCACGATTTTTTTGGCTTCTATCGTCTGCGAGCCTTTGTCGCCGGTGACCTCAATGCGGCCGCCGCCCAGCAGCCGCGCATAGCCTTTGATCACCTCCACTTTGTTCTTGCGCATCAAGAACTCAATACCTTTGGAGTGCTTGCTGACGATTTTGTTCTTGCGATCCAGAACCTTCGGATAGTTCAAGTTCGCATCGCTGCACTGCATGCCTTGGGCGTCCGGATTCTTGAAATAATCCCAAACATCCGCCGTGTGCAGCAGGCTTTTGGTGGGTATGCAGCCCACCAGCAGGCACGTTCCGCCGAGTCTCGCCTGACCCTCGATCAACGCTGTCTTCAGACCGTATTGGCCGGCCCGCACAGCCGCGGAATAACCCCCGGGGCCGCTGCCAATTACAACCAAATCGTATGCCATTTTCGTCTCAAGTGTAGCATCGGAACGTTGTTTTACTTGGGTTTAGACAGGCTTGGCCCTGGTTTGCCGTGTTACGCGGCAGTCCGCTCTAAAACTGCGGATTCTTGCGCGCAGCGTGCCAGAAATGAAGGACTTCGATAGACGTGATTCAACAGTGCAGTGCCGAATCGTTCGCTAGTCTCCGGGTACTGGTCGAGCGACCAGTTCATGATATCTTCAAGGTCAATTAGCGCGGGTTCTGTGATGATGACCGGAAAAGCCATTGGCGCATGCGCTCTTCTGCTTCATCGAGTGTCACGACACGTCCCTCGTCGGCTGCCTTGATGGCGGCGGCAGTTTCCGCATCAACTTCTACCTCGGGGTCAGTACTTACAAAAGTATCTGCTTTCGTTTCGCCCACACATCCACGCTAAGCCAAATCACCAGGTAATGCAAATGGAGAGAGGGGCGATGTAACTTGATGCCCCGGCTACACGTATCATGGAATTAGGTTATGCGTTCCATCGCTTGCGCCGCTCTCTTCTGTTCGCTTGCGCTGTTCGCCGGCGCGCAGACGCCCTCCGCTAAGCCGCCGGCAAAGCGTGAACCACCGCCCGGGGCACTCCACTCCCTTGCCGTTAAGGGAAACAAACTTTACTCGGCCGAGGATATCGCCAAGGCCTCCGGCTTAAAGCAGGGCCAGCGGGTGTCAGCCGCCATCCTCGAAGAGGCGCGGCTGAAACTGCAGGGCACGGAACTGTTCAGCAACGTCACCCACGAGTACCGTTTCACCGCTGGCACTCCGCCCGAGTACAACGTCACCTTTGAAGTGTCTGAGATCGAACAGCTGTACCCAATGCGTTTCGAACGTCTGGGGCCCACACCCGAGGCGGTCCGCGATTACCTGAAAACGCACATCGATCTCTATTCCGACCGCATTCCAGGAACCGAAGGAGTGCTAAAGCGCTACACCGAGGCGGTCAGGCAATTCGTTTCCGAAACAAAGCCGGACACAAAAGTGCGTGCCGCCATTTCAAACGACGATCCCAAGGAACTGGCCGTTCTGTTTTCGCCGGTAACGCCCGCACCGGCTATCTCTCAGGTGTTTGTAACCGGCAATGAAGCCGTGGATACCGGCACGATCCTGCGCGCGGTAAACCAGGTAGCCGTGGGGGCGCCGCTCTCGGACACACGTCTGAAAATGATTCTGGACAACGCCATCAAGCCCCTCTACGCAGCCAAGGGCTACGCGGCCGTTACTTTTCCGAAGGTCGAAACGGAACCATCCAAAAACAACCTTGGGGTCATTGTCAGAGTCGAGATCAAAGACGGGCCGGTCTTTCGCTTTGGCTCCCTGCGCTTCCGCGGCAAGAACATGGATGAAGATGAAATCCGTTCTGCCATTACTTTTAAAACCGGCCAGACTTTCGACGCGGAAAAGATGGACAACTTCCGGCTGGAGCTGATTCGCCGCATGAAGCGCCACGGCCTCCTGGACGCCTCGGTGACCAACGAAACCGAGATCGACGCCGAAAAACGTGCGGTTAACGTGATTTACAACGTGATACCGGGGGAACCCTATAAGTTTGCGGCGCTGGATATCCAGGGTTTAGACATGACCGCGCGGCCCGCTATTGAAAAGCTCTGGGGCGAAAAACCGGGGCAACCGTTTAATCCGGATTACCCCGAATTCTTCCTGAAGAAAGTAAACGAGCAAGGGCTGTTCGACAACCTTGCCGATACGCACTCAGACTATACCGCCGATGCCAGCAGCCACAACGTGATGGTGCATCTCTACTTCAAGGGCGGCAAATCCGCAGCCGCAAAAGCCCAGGAGAAAAAAGAGGAAGAAGAGCGCCGGAAAGCTAGCGGGACCTGGAGCCCGTACCCGTAGTAGAGGCGCATTTTACTGCGCCCCAGTCAGTTTGGCCACAATCGCCGCAGCATCGTAAACGCAGCCGCCCCAAATTCCGCCGCTAGCGTGCTGCAACGCTGCCCATAGTTTTGTATCCTCGGGCAAACCTGGATCTGCCTGTAAGTCCGTTCGCGCCGTACGTTGCGCCAACCTTACCTGTCCCTCTTCGGCGGTAAACTCCTCGCCGTTCTCGCCCACGAAGTTCACATGCCCGATCAATTCATTCCGGTCTATGACGATCTCAATCAGATCGTCGTCGCGCAACTTGCCCACCGGACCGCCCGCCAGCGCTTCCGGAGAAACGTGTCCGATGCAGGCGCCGGTGGAAACGCCGCTGAAGCGCGCATCGGTAATCACCGACACGTGCTTGCCGAAAGCGAGATGCTTCAAGGCCGAAGTGATCTGGTACGTCTCCTCCATGCCCGACCCTAAAGGACCGCGGCAGATCAACACAATCACATCACCCTCTTTGATCAGGTGCTGCTTGATGGCCGACATGACAGCATGCTCGGTGACGAAAACGCGTGCGGTTCCACGCATCCGGTAGACACCGTCCGCATCCACCACCGACGGATCAATTGAAGTGCTCTTGACCACGGAACCTTCGGGCGCCAGGTTGCCGTGCGGGAAGCACACAGTGGACGTAAGTCCGCGGCCGCGCGCGGAATCCGGCGAAAGAATCACATCGTCCGGATCGATACCGTCCAGTTCTTCCAGGCGTGCGCGCAAGAGGCTGCGCCGTTCAGACTGCTCCCACCAGTCAAGCGTCGTTGCCAGCGTCTCTCCGGCCACCGTCATCGCGCTGGTATTCAAAAGCCCGGCACGCCGCAAATGCAGCATAACCTCCGGAACCCCGCCGGCCAAAAACACTTGCACGGTAGGGTGATTGCGGGGGCCGTTCGGCAGCGCGTCCACCAGGCGCGGAACGGAGCGGTTCACGCGGCTCCAATCCTGGGCAGTCGGCCGCGTCAGACCCGCCGCATGCGCGATCGCCGGAACATGCAACAGCAGATTCGTTGATCCTCCGAAGGCCGCGTGCACCGCCATGGCATTCTCAATCGAGGCGCCGGTCAAGATATCGCGCGTCTTCAAACCCAATTCGGCGAGCCGCAGCATCGCGCGCGCGGTCCTGCGCGCCATGTCCAACCACACCGCTTGTCCCGAGGGGGCCAGAGCGGCATGCGTCAAGGTCAGCCCAAGCGCTTCGGCGACCACTTGCGCCGTCGCCGCAGTTCCCAGAAACTGGCAGCCGCCACCGGGAGATCCG
>Ga0193743_1001095_pt1 | contig 20629 bp, 24 predicted proteins | sample L2c2metaG_FD_143038 | JGI IMG/M metagenome (GOLD analysis project Ga0193743, IMG submission 143038) | Soil microbial communities from a riparian zone of the East river system, Colorado, United States - L2c2 | ecosystem: Environmental > Terrestrial > Soil > Riparian zone | place: USA: East River... | reverse complement strand
GGAGTATCAAGAGAAGACGCAAGGGTGCGTTGTGAATGTGGAAATTTCACAAGCTTTTACTAACATACCATCAAAGTTGGTTTACGTCTTGTTAAATGTCGCTGGAGCAGATCAGCGGCAGGACGATCTTTTCTCGACGGAATCCTTACTTGCAAAAGGGCGTTCTGCTTTAAAAGGTCTCAAGGTGCGCCGAACCGCGTTTCGTTGACGTTCTCTTCTCATCTGCGAATACAGGGGGTAGAAAATGTTTACACACAACATACTCCTCATCTATCGCAAACTCTCGAAAGCCTTTTCAGGGGGAGATTAAAAGACACAAGCTACCCTTTCCTTGAAGGCAGTCCAGCGAACGCTGGGTTGCAGAAGTTGGTCTTTCATCATTTCGTTCATCACGAAGCTTACTGTCTTTAGACCACAGGATGTCATCATCTTCATGATCGGAGGCACCACGTATGAAGAAGCCAGGACGGTTGCCCTATTCAACCAAGATCCCGTCGCTGCTTCGAATGGGGGCATCGTCAATCCTGCAGGCACTCGTATTTTACTTGGCGGAAACTGTGTACACAACTCAGCATCGTGCGTAATGTTCCATCGATTCTTGTCCTTGTGAACTTAATGTTACTAGATATGTCGAGATGTTACGTTCGGCTGCTGCCAATTTCTCTCCCTCAGTTTATGATCCTCCCCCGGAATCAGCCTCAACTGCACCTATCTTGAATCTTAACCTAGGAGGGGTGAATGTCAGCTTGGGAGGACCTGCTGGAACCGGTTTATACAGAACAAATGGTGAAGGCATTGGCGTTCAGACCGATGGTATCCGAGATGGAGTCATGAATCTTTTAGGGAAAGTAAAGCAAGGCGTTGACAGAATTTCAATACCGTAGCCTATCGCACAACTAGTAGCAACAGTAGTATATCTGGTTATTGATGACAGGCTTTTAATTGTATGTAGTAATTTTATTCATGCAGACCAGTTTGACAGATGGTGTGTGATACATCGTGGCTGGGGGGAAAGAGGTAGGATCCATATTTTCTAGAGAATTTTGGCCAACTAAAGGGCGATGGCGGTGTACATTACTGGTATCAACCCGGGAGATGAGAAGCATTTTCCATCCGGGATTTCACTGAATGAATGAGCGATTGGTATTTTTGCCACTTCCAACCATGCCGTTGAGCCTGTACACCTGTGTTGGCCGTAGAATCACTTGCCCACACTGGCAGCGTATCATGCCTTGGCGAGTGTTCTTTGAGTGGAGTAGGAGACGCTGCATCGCATTCTGCAAACTGAGCACATGGCAAGAGTTTCTGTATTCTATGACTAGCCTTTAGTGCGCTTTGAGGATTAGATACCTTCACAAAGATCCGAGCCTCCGCTGGCCCTTCTCTCCAAGTCATACTCCTACAAAAAGCTGAGGATTGTTAGTGTTTGAGGTGGCGTCGACAACATTGAACATTCCCAATTTGTCACGCCAAGCGATAGGCGACTTTATCTCTACTGAATGTCCAGCAGGAATGATGGTGATGTATCGTATTTGCCATCATTGCCATATTTCTCTTTTTCGCGAGTTCTAAGACATAGTTGAGACCGAATATGTTCATGTCGTGCTCCTTTGCTTTGATCACCTGAAAGATGGCAAAAAGCCCAATGAAGATCTGGGGCAAAAACATATCACGAGCTTTAGGAATGTGAAAAATTGTTGCACCCACTATGTCTCCGCGTTTCATGCTGTCAAAATGGGACCACTAAACTTCTTGACGGGAATGTCCTCGGAGGTGAATGAGTCGTATGTAGGATGTGTTGGATCAACTGGCACATAATAGTGGCGAGACTCGACATTCAAGTAGCGATCATTTGTAGTAAAAGCCATGTACTCCATTGGCTGTGACTCCCATCGACCTGAGCCAACATCCGAGGCCTCATAAATGTCGTATTTGCCACCTTGGTGTGGACTCTTGTAAAGGCTCAGGTGATCGAGGGGGACATTGATGCCGTTTTCCAACAGTCGATGGATTCGACCTTCGAACAACCAACCTGCAGTTACATTTGTGGAGGTATTTTGGCAGAAGATATGGAAAAGTTCTTTTGCTTTGCGACTGAATTGGTCTCCATGTCGCTGCCAAAGTAATCGCATAACTGTGTGCCTGATGACATTAGCTTTGACTCTCAACCTCTGGTCATCTGCAGGCTCGATGAGCACAACAAGGTTGGGTTCATCGTTGGTTTGGGGAATAAAGTCGGTCGCATTAAAGACACGAACGATCAAATCCCACCCCATATTTCCGATTGCCTATTCTAACCTAGCCTCAAATGCATCCATCTCCTCTTTGCTAGAGCATGCGTGATAACAGTCGCGAGCAGATGGACTATAGCGGACATAAAAACGGCATATGTCAGTTTCCTCAACTGGCTTTTGTTGAAGCGTGTTCCCTTCGAGTACAGGTGAGATGGTAAGCAGAAACTGAACTAATATGTCCACGCCTTGCAATGATTCTTCCAAAGAAAAAGGTTTTGAGTAAACGTGGCTTGATGGTAAGTGGTATTTTGTCCACTTCCACCGATTGTCGCGGGCAGATGCGTCATGTATGATGAAAAAAAGCGATTCGCTTTGGAATGTAATGGGAGCAGGGTACGTGGTTGTCTGATTTGAGTCAACGAGAGCCCAAGGTCGATCCATCGGTGAGATGCCCACCAATTGAGGCCGCTTTTCAAAAGAGCGAACACCATTCCTGTCGAAGAACCATACCTTATCGTACTCAGCTTGGAACAAAGTTGGTAAACCAAGGGCTAGTCGCTTCAAAAGGAAGTGATAAAGAGATCAAGATTTGCCTAAAATATAATTATCTTGCATCAAATGGAAATGGGAAAACTGCACACCAATACCCGTCTGACCACTAAGATGAAGCTAAGCACACCCCGGTCACATGCTGCTATCGCATGCGACCAGGTAACCTCCCAGTCATTCAGTATCAACAATCCAATAACTAGCGACAGTTGGAATGCTTTCTGCGTCTCCATAACGTTGAAATACACCGGTTTACCATTGATTTTGATCGAGTGAGCTTCAATGCGTTTGTTCTTGAGATTTTCCAATCCTTTTCCCCAAAACTTTCCCCAAAGTACACCAGTTCTGTCGACAAGTAGAACATTTGATAGAATGCGATATAAAGTATCAAACACTTACCTTCAAAGAGAGTTCGTGACATCTCGATGAACAGTGGGCCTTCTTTAGTAGCAGTCAAAGTAGATGAAAACAAAGAAGAAACAGTAATCGCAGACCGCAGTGGCAGAGCAGGAGAGTTATAACCATATATCATCAGTTCCGTAGACATAGAGAGATGATAAATCATCAGTTACCACCTGGAGGGGAATCTAAACATCCGAGAGAATCTCATGGGGGTACAACGAGTCGTCCTTGACTAGAGGGAACGCATCAAATTTCCCTCTGATGAATGAATTGATGGGAACACCCTTGTTCCATGGGAGAAGCGGGTGGGCGGGGATGTGGGTGTTTTTCTCCTTGATATATTCCTTGAGAGTGCCAACGAACTCTGCCTCATCTATTTCAATCTCGAAGGCTTGGTGAGAGTCATCGCCGCGCACATAACATAAAAGGTTTAACGTCGTAGTAGTATGAGAACTAGGTGCAGAGATTGCGGTTGAGACGAAACACGTTCCAAATCTAAGACCCAAGCGTGTCGACCAGCGATCAGCCTCAATTGAACGATGACCTCCCAGGTCAGTAACTTTTCTCCTAGATTCAGCCCATGATACTTGCATGTCCATGAGCATAATCGACGATCTATAATGATAAGAAGCTCCCGTCGTTCTGAAATAATGACTAGAGGAAATGAGCCTGACACTTGTAGCACTGACCTGTTGCCATACACAATTTCTAAGTTAGATGTTGGAGTGAACTACGTCTAATTCTTTCAAGTCCATCTTCGATTGAAAGCCCAAGTTGGTTCCGAACGACAATCATTGAGAGCGGAGGCTTACCCGTGACACGTCAATACAAATCACGCGACATCCATTCTGTCATAAGCCAAACCACTTTCTTCCCGTCCCCTTTCCTTATTACCTCTTCCCAAGGCTCACGCCAGGAAACAGGTACTTTGTATAATGGCCAAAGGCTTATTTGCGAGTCTCAAGGGCGTAGATGCGTTCGGCAAGGTATGTTATTCGTCTGTGTTCTGGATAGGGCCCACAACCTAAGTTAGCATTATAACTAGACGACCGAAGACGTAAAAGTCAAAACTCGAACAGGCGCTCTCTGTGGGTACCCAATGTTAGCCTGGAATACGTCACTTGAACTCATTCTGCTTTCCCAACGTCCTTCAGTGACTCTCATATCAGCTGCTATTATTCTCACAGTTACTATGATTGAATATTTTGACTACCGGAGAGTGAACATTGATACCTCGATTGTCGTAGACAAGAGCAGAGGAGAGAAATTGACAGCCTTTCTGAATGTCACTTTTCCAAGAGTCCCATGCTACCGTGCGTTGCCTAATAATACATAGCCAGGCAACAATAATCTTGACTCGTCCTTAGTTGTCAGCCTTGACGTTATGGATATCAGCGGAGAAACCCAGAGAGATATCTCGCACAACGTCGTGAAAACTCGGCTCAACTCTCAAGGCGACGTGGTCCCTAACTCACAAATCTCGCAATTGGGGAGCGATCTCGATACAATAAGCGATGTGAAAAAGGATAGCTACTGCGGCTCGTGCTATGGTGGTCTTGAACCTGAAGGCGGATGTTGTAATTCATGCGAAGCTGTTCGGCAAGCATATATAAACCGCGGATGGAGTTTCACGAACCCGGATGCCATTGACCAGGTCCGTATCTGGAAACGAAGGTTTTGGAATCGTTATCTCACGGGTTTTACAGTGTAAAGACGAAAAATGGGCAGAGAAACTGAAGGAACAAGTTGACGAAGGGTGCAATATCGCCGGCCGTATTCGCGTTAACAAAGTCGTTGGAAATATCCATCTGTCCCTTGGTCGGTCCTTCCAGACAAGTTCACGGAACCTATACGAACTTGTTCCCTACCTCCGTGATGAAAAAGACCGCCATGATTTCTCGCATACAGTTCACCATTTGGCGTTCGAAAGTGAGTCTTTTTTTTCCTTTTTGGGACTGTCTGGGTGCTGAGGAGGTTTAGGCGACGATGAATATGACTACTGGAAAGCCGAAGCAGGCAAGGCCATGAGGCATCGCATGGGCCTTGCTGACAATCCTTTGGACGGGGCTGTGGCTCAGGTTTGTGTACTTCTCAAATGACTTCTGTATTTTTGTTTGCTGAGTAAAATTGTGGACAACAACAGACCAGCAAATCTCTATATATGTTCCAATACTTCCTCAAAGTCGTCTCCACTCAATTCCGCACTTTGGACGGACAGAAAGTAAGGACTAAATCGGCTTCTCCATGACACTGAGGATTTACTTTGTGTGCGGTTAGATCAACGCACACCAGTATAGCACAACACAGTTTGAACGTGACTTGTCAGAAGGAGTCAACGGTGATTCTCCTGGAGGCATCCACCTACAACACGGTGTTAGCGGTATGCCAGGTTCGTCATATATATTTTTATATTCAGGCGCCATAGTAGGATTATCGTAACCATTCCCCTGCACTCTAGGCGCCTTTTTTAACTTTGAAATTTCGCCCATCCTGGTTGTGCATTCTGAAACCCGTCAATCCTTTGCCCATTTCCTAACATCGTCAGTATCCTCCTTTGCTTATTATCTCTTGTGCTCGATGCTGACCCCAAGTTGTGTTTCAGAACATGTGCCATTGTCGGAGGGGTTCTTACCGTTGCATCACTATTGGACAGTATCCTATTCGCCACCGGTCGCGCCTTGAAGAAGTCAGCTGGGTCGTCAACTGGAAATGGTTATGGTGGGAAACTTATGTGAAGCTGGTACCTACATGCTACGCACAAGCACCCTTTGTATCATATCAAGGCTGAATATAGACAAGCTATATATGTGCCTCCGCATCAGCGGTACTTTTACACATGTAAACTTCGCGTGTTTATTTAATTACATACTTTATCCTAGTCAGCTAAGAAAAAAAATCTGGTTTGTAAAGAATAGGTTGTAATTCCTTCTTTTACAACCTCTCCGATAAATCAATCCGAAATCTGAATCATTGTTCGAACGCGTTTCCAGCCAAAGTGGCATAGAGGCACTACACAGTATATAAAAAAATAAATATACTTTTTCACACACAAGTACAACAATTGAGGAGATGATGATAATACATGAAAGTAAGGATAAATAGTGAAATCCAATGAATGCGAAATGCAGAAATGAAGAGAGAAAAAAAGTGAAACAGAAATAAAACCAGAAGACGCTAGCACCGAACTGACCAACGGTTCATCGTGCAGCCAGTTTACGCTTTTTCTTGGGTGGTGGTGGTACAACCGAGGTTGGATATGGATATGGCTGTTGTTGTTTTGAACGTTGAATATCAAGGGTCTCAACACGCTGGGTACCATATACTTCTTCATGATTTTCCTAGAAGATAGCAACCAAAAAGTCAGAATATAAACACGACCATTGTCAAAGCGTAATTATATACCTCGGCACCCATCATCAACTCGTCCTCATCGTCCTCATCGTCATCTTCCTCCCGATAATTGATGGTGGCATTCCGATGTCTCAGATGCCTCGATTCCCAGACGGGATTCCCGTCTGCAGCCAGGTAATTTTGCTCTACGTCCTCTTCATCATCCTTGATGACCTTTCTACTTCTTCGGGAAGAACGCCGTGGATTGGCACCTACCATCTCATCTTCATCGGATGCTTCGTCTTTGGCAAAATTGGTGGCGGCGGAAACGTCTTCAGCAGAATCGTCATCGGATTCTTCGTGTTTGACATGGATTACGGCTTGTACGCGTCGGATGAATGTCGTACGAGAGGTAGCGGAAGTTTGGGGGTCTTGTCGTTGTGAACTGCTAGCGGCGGCGGCAATGCTGGAGTTGTTATCCTTCGTCTTCCGTTTGGACGAATTGAGATTCCCATGTTGCACAACTATTGAGGTTTGTGGTGCCTCTTCCGATGAATTTGCGAGTGGCATGTCTCTTTGGCGCTTTAGAGGTGTTGCTTGATTCGTTTGTTTGCTCTTAGCAGGCAGTGGCGAGGATGTGTATGAACGGGACCCCGTGTCTGAAGTACTGGGTGGTGCAGCAGACTTGTAAGATGGTGGTTGGGTGGGAGAAGGTATGATGGCTCCTTTAGTCGTTATTGAAGATGGCGCAGAATTGACAGTATATGGATGAGTGGCACTGGCATAGATTTGTTTCGGGGTGCATAAGGCTGTATTTATAGTATGGGAGTACTGAAGAAACCATTAAGTATCGCGGCACAGAATGATGGATTGGGTTCACCTGTAGTTTCACGAGTTCCTCGATACGCGACGACTGTGCACATCGTTCCTGCTCAACGCGAAGGAAGTGTTCTTGCCAGTTCCGCGACTGGTCCTTCCACTGGCTGACCTCCCGCCGGAGTTGAGTGATCGTCTCAAGTTGCGACTCTGCTTGGTGCGCAAGCTATGAGGCCAAATTAGTCTTTTTGCCACTTACAACATGACAACGCACATACTGTTAGTTCTGCTTGTGCCAGCTATGAAACGCCAGCCTCGGTCAGTACAAACATGCCAACGCCCAGGAAGAGGTTGGGGACCTACAGCAGCCTTGGCATCAGCAGCCTCTTGCTTCCATCCTTGAGCTTCTAGAGTGGCCGCATGCAGATCTCTAGCAACTCTATCGCGCTCAGCTCTGGCTTCGCGTGTCTCTTCCCTGGCTTCGCGTGTTTCTGATGCTGCACGAAGTACTTCTATACGTGATTGATTCTCGATCTCGGTGAACTGTTTGATGTTTTTAAAAAAATATTATAGACTAGTTTATTAAAACTTACAGCGGTATATGCTGCTTTGGAGAATTGAGCAAGGGAATCTGCGAGAATCGCAGATGGATTCGTCGTGCTCGTCATGGAAGGACCTGGATGTGGCTGTGCAACAGTCAAAGTCGCCAATTTGATTACAAATGCGATTGACCAGCAACGATGACACCATTCTCTGATAACAAGCCTCCATGCAAGCAGGATCCTTTGACTTTGGCAGCTGGCCACCGTCTCTTTCACCAGTCCAACTGGAAGCCTTAACATTATACGCCACCACATACGCTATCTCTCATGGTTTACTGTATTTACCACCAGCTGAGCGTCAGCCAATCATTCCGAGTGCTGCAATACATGCGCCAATATCGTTGTTTCCATCACCTTTCCCTCGAAAGTTGTTTGAACTTGCCTTGAGACTTCAGAAGACCTTCAATGTACTCTACGCTCGGATTGCGATGGACGACGACTTCCTGGATCAGATCATGGGGGCTGAGACTGGAGTTGGGAAGGTAGATGATTTTATATGTCAATTGTGGACCGGATGGAAGCAATTGAGAGATGAAGGGCTTGCTCAAGTACGCAACCTCTTCGCCAAGCACTCAGAAAAGCCATTCTAACCCTATTGCAACGAAGCCGCTTCATCTTGGCCTGTTTCGTTCTGATTATCTCCTTCACTCACCATCAAATGAGCCTTTATCGATCAAACAAGTTGAATTCAATACAATATCTGTGTCTTTTGGCAGTTTATCCCAACGAACGGCTGAGCTGCATCGGTCAGCTGCGGTCCAACATGTGACCTTATCCTTCTGCTCATCTTTTTCTTTTCTTAGATATCTCTTGGAAGCCACGCAATATTATAACTCTTCACATTATCTACGGCCTGAAAATTTCCCAGCCAATAGCAGCATAGCGGGGCTTGCTGAAGGCTTAGCAAAGGCGCACGAGGCATATAATGTTGAAGGGTATATGTGTCTATGTCTGTCGGCAGTCACTGTCCTTCTCACTTCATCTTAGATCGCAGATTCTCTTCGTCGTACAACCAGGGGAACGTAATGTGTTTGATCAACGACCACTGGAATATGAATTATTAAAGAAGTAACTTGCACGCACTTGCTGAAGGAGATACAATTTTTCCCCATTCCCCCCCCCCCCCCCCCGCCTTTGTCAAGGTATTCTATTAAAGTAATGCGACAAACTTTCGATGAGCTGTCGCAATCTGCAGCAGTTGATCCCATGACCTCCGTTCTTCAAATTTCTTGTCCCACGGATCTACATTCGGGTGGCTTCATTGAAATCTCGACGGTCTATTTCCGTTCTGGTTACATGCCGAATGAATATCCTACACCTACACATTACACCACCCGTTTCCTCCTCGAACGATCTAAATCAATTAAATGCCCAACTATAGCTCTGCAGCTTGCCGGAGGAAAGAAAGTACAGGAAGTTCTTACCCAACCGGGAGTTCTCGAACGCTTTTTGGCTGATAAAAAATACGGAGAGCATGTTCTTGGAGAACATGAAATCAACGAGTTGAGAGCCAGTTTTATGGGCATGTGGGGTCTAGATGTCAGTAAGGATATGTTGACTCCTGACCATATCGCTATCAAATCTGGACAGGAAGAGTTCGGTGCTTGTAAGGCTAGGGAAGGTGCCTTGTCTTTGGTGCTGAAACCACAGCGGGAAGGAGGCGGAAATAATGTTTATAAAGAAGCTATTCCTGAGTTTCTTGATGCTTTGGCTCCTCAGGAACGTCAAGCTTGGATCGCTATGGAATTAATTATACCACCAGATAATACTGGGAATTATCTTATCCGTGCTCGTGTAGCCGAATCGGAGAGCCAGGCTCCGGTAAAAACTGAAGTGGTCAGCGAACTTGGGATTTTGGGCTGGGCATTGTTTGGTGGACCTTCGAAGAGTGTGGAAGAGAAACAGGTGGGATGGTTGGTGCGCACAAAGGGAAAGGAGAGTAATGAAGGTGGGGTTGCTACTGGATTTTCTGTGTTGGATTCCTTGTTGCTCGTAGATTAGTAGACTTGTGAGTGTTTTTTTTTTCTTCCTTTCACTCTCTTTTCTTAACTTTTGTGCTGATATTTTGCAATAGACCTTTTTTTGCATATATTGTTGACCTCAATACGAATTCAACCAACTTTTTCAATATCTACAAGCTATCGTCACATTGTTAGGCAATCTGGAAAACCACGTCACACCGCAACTAACCTTCTTTTGCTTTTGTCCTTCACTGGATCTGCTCTGGCCTTGAACTATCGTTTCGCCGTTCGAGATGTCTAACCGGCTGCTTTCTGGCAATTCCAACTTGGTCCCACACGCGAGCAAATTAAAAAATTAAAGAATCTAGCATCAATTCGCATCATGTTCTCCGCCATCCCAGAAAAAATGAAAAAGATGGTTTTCAAAAGCGTTTCGTTTTGAACTCTCACTGCTCTTTGGCCTCGGCCAGTGTTTTGAAAATCTTCAGAGATTTCAAGTCAGCTCGAACTCTCAAATCAGCTGCAAGTGGCATACGAATCCTGGGCACGTGAACAAGTGCAACATTTTCTTCGCCCTTTACTCAAGAATCAACGTTAATCAACATTCAACCTTCTTTCACTGCCTATTCTTTCTAGGGCTGCTACTCTTGTATCTGTTATTGATTGATTGATTAATTGCACCTGCACAACGTACGCCTCCACCTGTGAAATCTTCCCTTTGGCCTCCAAATTGGAGCGCTTCCGCTTCTCATCCATCGATGGAGTGCTTCTGCCAGCTGCTGCTGGCGCCTCGTATACCTGACGTGATTGAAATGGAAGAAGTTAAGAGTGACGGACTGCTTTGTCGGAAGAGCGAAATTTCAGAAGACGGTAGTATTCAATCCGTGGACAGGCATCCCTGTGGATAACATATGGCCTCTCTAATTAGTAGTTGCACTCCATCACGTGCCCAGAGTTACTTCTCTCCATCATGGTCAACGAATTTTGTACGAATCGAGTCCTGCTCAACCCAAAGTTCGAGGGTTACAAACTAGAGCTGATTCCTCAAGAAAATGCTGTCTCTCGGTTCAAGCTTGATCACAAGCCCACACAGGCAACAGCTTCAGGCAAAGTTCCCCTCTCATTCCAAGAGATGCAGAGCCGTATCACCCATAACCACCTCTGTGTTGGCGACTCGGGTCTTGCAATTTATGTCGATGAGGATTATAATGTTTGTTTAGTCGGATTGCCATTGTCGGGGGTAAGTCTGCTTGATTTTTAACACCTTCGTTGAAAGAATTAAACGTAGGCTACATCCTCACCGTCTTTCCGAGTTATCTATCAACTGCCAGTTCCTGTCGCGTCCACATCTGCAAATGTACAGCGTGAATATCCATCTGCTGCATTTATAAGCCCTCAGGCTGCTGTTGTGGCAGATGGGAATGGGCTCCTCTACGTCATACCCATCCGAGACAACGATGTTGAACCGATCGGCGTGTTTACACTCCCCACAGGAGTGGCACAAGTACCTTTCAGACTACACTATTTGCACAGAGCAGGGCCTACCACCGCTGTTCTCCTCCTCTCGTCACGATATTATTCTGACGAACTTCAAAATAAACATGGCTCTGTCGCTTTTGATATATGGGCTGTGAAATTTGATCTATTTTCTTTACGTTCAAATGGGGTCATTAACCCGTGTCCGTTGGAGGCTTTGTGGCATCGACGTGGGGAGGAAGTGCCGGTGTATAGCACTTTTGTGAACAAGCTCAATGCGTACCTCATTATTGGAGGCTCTTCTTATCGTGACCCAGAGACTGTAAAGCTTACATCTCCTTATGAACCGACCCCAGATGAGATGGCTCCCATCCCTCGTGCGAATGAGAGCCTCGGCACCTTGCCTTCAGATCAAGACAAGAAACTCTACCCATACTCATGGACACAATCCTCTGACTCCGTTACTGTTGCCTTCCCGCTTCCTTCTACCACTCCCAAAACCAAAATCAAAGTGTTCTTTACCATGCAGACTCTCACTGTCCACGTGGATAATAACGATGCATTGACCTTACCTGTGCCAATTCCTATCCCACATTATTCAGCTAAAGCTCTTTGGTCCGATATCAATCCTTCATCAAGTTTCTGGACCTGGGATAGGGAAGGAGAACAGAAGTGGGGGTTGTTGACTCTGCATATGGAGAAGAAACATGAAGGGACGAGGTGGATGCATGTTTTTAATCCTTCTCCGCCTCGTCCTGCAACGATAACTTCTCCAGAGCTGGATTTGGGATCAGACATGGACATGGAAGTACCAGAAAGTCTCGATCCTTCTGAGCTCTGGCATATCCGTGAATCACTAGAGAAATACACGACTGCTTTGCGGGATGGAGAGGATGCTAGCGGGTTGGGGCTGGGAAAGGGCCTATCGAGTTTAACGGAGGGAGAAATGGATGAGGACGTCGATGCAAACGTAGGTAGAAGGGTATGTTTGACCTGGGTTGGAGGAGCTATGGAGATTGCGGGAAGGGAAGGAGCAGCAGAGCAGGATGAAGAACGTTTTGTGCACTTACTTTCTACACCACTACCTGGGTCGATAGGTACTGATGAAGATCTATCACTGATCTTGAAACACGATCTAGATGGCACAGTTTTCACTCTCCCATCATCATCTACAGCTACCACCACACCTACTCCTCAATGGATCCACACCTCCACTTATTCCGCACTCTCCTTCGTCCTCGCTTCAAAACAAGACACGCGTTTCACTCATCACCTACTACCCTCATCTTCAAACCCAAACTCTCCTTCAGACGGTGCCGTACTCGCGTTCGAAGGAGGCAGTTCTCGAGGTAGAGGTGGGAACTTGTACATCTACCGTCCTGTGCCCACGAGCAAAGAGAAGTGGGCAAAACAGGCGGTCTTAAAAGTGGATGATGGATTGGGGGGTGCGTTGTTGGGTGTCGGGTGTGTCAAGGGTGAAGGAGGTAAAAGAATGGTGGTTTGTTTGACGGAGGGGGAGTTGGTACTTATTCAGGGAATCTGAAAGCATATATATATGCGTCTTCAATCGTACCACGCAGGATGGCAACACATCAAAATTTCTCAGAATCCGCACATAGAAAGAGGGCGAGGAGAAAGAAAGGAAAGAAATCAAATCAAATTGAAAGATTTACACCTGTACAGTAACGTACGTAAAAGAGAGGATGTGTATACTACTTTAAGCGCAAACGTTTGTGCTCGTTACCGATGCTGGACGGGAAGGTTTTGGGGGGGAATATTGTGTCAGAAAATGCATTTCGAGTACTGATATTGTAACAATATGCAGAGGCACAGGGAGGGAAAGACAGAGAAGAAAAAACGAAAGTGGCCCAATAGATAAGCGTGGACAACAGAGCCGACCCAAGTAACGAAACCGAAGAGGGAGAGGGGAGGAGAAGAGAGAAAAGGGAGAACAAGGGTAGAGAGTGGGGACAGACGTGAACTGAATAATGGTCCCTTGTGTCCCTTCCTTCCAGTTAAGATGATCGATCTCACTGCAATAGCGATAGTGATCATGCCGCGACAGGTGCAGCAGGTAATACGGAAGATGTCTCTGATTCTGGAGAACTCTTCGCATCACCATTGGGCAACTTTGATGGCGGTTCGTGTTCTAAAATGAAAGAAAAGACGGGAGAGTGAGTAAGGAAGGAGAGACGACGGTCAAAAATGATGGAAAAAGTGATGAAATACTGAATAAGAAATGAAGAGTAGTTCTCACCTTGCGTAGGTTTCTTGTCGCCATCTATCTCTGCATCTCCGGGATGTTTGAGACTGCTGCTGTGCTCCTCTCGGATCTCCTTCTCATATTCAGTCAGCTGCGCCTTCAAATTCCTCGTCGGATCTGGTGATTCGGCTCTCCCAAGCCCTAGAGTCTCACTGAAAAACGAGCGGCCGCCATTATCTTCTTCAAGATCATCATCATCATCGCTATCGTCATTCACAAACATCAACTGTCCACTATGATCGACGATCTCTCCACCTGGCTGGTATGAAATAGGACCATTTGCGCCCCATTTCATCACTCTCATTTTGACCTCCGGCAGTTCATCGCTTTCAGAGCCTGCGAGTGGTGCATCACTTACTGAAAGCCCTTGCAAGGATGATGCGGAAGACTCCACGGATGATGCGTTACGCTGTACTGTATATTTCTCTTCGAGAGCGCGATGGTGTCTATCATATGCTTCCCTGTTCGCACGGAATGCCATGAGCCGACTTGGTGCATACAGCTGCGGAAGTGTGTTCGGCGTATTGTAACCATAATTGTTCAAGACGCGATCTGTAATCCAGGCATACCACTCGTCTTTTGAACGTCCATGTGTGATGGCGACAATGAGAATGGTCATATTATCGCAGCCAATACCAGCCCCTGAGGTCGTATCTGGTGCAAGGCAGTGTTCACAAATCATTTCACCAATTTCTGTCAGCTCTTTGCCTTGGGAAACCTGATAGCGAACAAAGTTGACCACTTCTTGTGAGCTCAAACAATCCCAGATACCTGTGGTCATTCAGAACAGTCAGAAAATTCTGTCATGGGTCAATGGGAGAGCCGAAAATCACCATCACATGCTAGCACCAAAAATTCGTCATCTTCCGTAATCTCATGGTAAGTCACGTCAGGATTGGATGTGATGATCTGAGCATCTGGACCTAGGGAATAATTCTTCTTGAATTCAAAGTCTCCCAGAGCGCGTGATAGCGCAAGGTTGCCTGATAATGATCGTTCAGTCCTAGGACCATGGTGAAAAGGTGGGAGTAGACAGAACCGTTTACTCGGCCATATTCAACATAACCACCAGCGCCCGAAATCCGTATCCTTTCACCTGCGAATAGGAATTAATAGATGCAAATCGAGTACTTATGAGGGCGGCGCATTCACTATCGTTCGTCGGTTTATGATCAAAACTCAGGGGCCGAACCTCTCCTTTAACTCCCAGGACGGATCGTGAATCACCAGCATTCGCCTACATGTCAAGAGTTATAATGAGAAATGTAGAGAAGAGGAGGGACATACCACATAAATTTTATTATCGTGTGTGAGTAGCGCCACAACGGCCGTACAACCCGAAGGATCTCTTGCATGCGCTGGGTCTGCAGATGCATCTGGTTGGGAGGGACGATAACGGAAAGATGGCGATATACTGACTAGCTAGGATGTCTTCATCCGTTCCCAAAAAAGCCTTTTTGAGTGCTACTTCATAATCTTCGTTTTTATAGGTCTCTTCTGTTACCAGTCGTTTATGCACATTATTGCCAGCAAATTTAGCCACGGTAGAACCTGGGGGGATGATATGGTATTTTATGATGCAGGATAAGATGATAACAGCGTACCTCCATGACCATCATATACCGCGAAAAAACAGTTCTGATTATCATTTGCGGCTTCGAGATCTAAAACAACGGCATGGGCATCTTCCATCGCTGTAAAAGATGGTCAGAAAATGGAATGCTGGGATGAACCGGAACATACTGATTCGCCAACCCTGCATCGATGAGACGGCGTAGAACAGTCGTTCATTTCCGCCCGAATCTGTACATTTCTTGGTCGCTGTGAGATGTGTTATTGAGAAAGATAAATAACAAGACAATCGAATCCGAACAAACCGGGGATAGTTAGCGTTTGACCCTACGCAAAAGATAAAAAGTTAAGGGCAAGTAACGGATTAGATGATAACGGACCATGATTCACGGTGGAAGTGCAAGAGAGGGAGATGATAAAAGGTGATCCAAGCGGATGCTTGTCGTCTACGAGCGAGACGATGAGGTCGTGTGTAGTATTGGATGCCCTTGACCGCGTAAGTACTCAGGTAGCAGTAGTTTATCGCAGCAGCTTGACTCCGACTTGTTGTCATTTGTTTACAAAACACTAGTACTAATTACGAAGTCTCCCTATGGAGCTGATCACTATATTTCCTAGGATTGGGCTTGTCAAAGATATCATTAATCTCCTCCAGCGTCAACCCTTTCGTTTCAACAACGAAGAAATAAATCACCACCACCTCGAAAACATCCCAAAACAAGAAGATCAGGTAGACTATATCGCATCCGAATCAGCCAAATTTTGCTGCAAATGGATAAAAAGGGGTACCTTTCCATCCAATCTTCTGCAGCGCCACCGGAAGCCTACCAAAAAATTCCCATCAGTTTATTTAGTACCAGTGCATCCGTGATGCCAACCCACCCGAATGTGTTAATTAAATTGGCGATCTGACTGACGATACCCAAGAAAGCAAGACCTTTGGCCCGAGCTTCATAGCCCAGAACCTCCGCTGGATAGAGAGCTTGCCTATCATCGGAAACGATCAACCATCGAGTCCTGCAAATCACGGGGATAATAGCACGCACATTGGGGTCCATCCGAATGAAAACACCACCATGAACAAGTAAATAAACGTGATTCCCGCATTCGCCCTCGCTGCACCACTTCCAACATGACTGAGCAGAGCACTCACAATAGCCAACATGCACGCCATTGTACTAGTGGCAAGTATCAAGATTTTCCGACGTCCAAACCGATCGACAGTGGCTGAACCCTAAAACATCATTAGCAAATATGGATAGCTTGACCGTCATGACCTCACTAGCAAAGCTATAAACCAAAATGCCTCTATAAAGATGAAATTGCCTGAAATGTAACCAGAACTACACACCTCCCATGCTAGATGAATGGGTTAGCTGATATACAAAACCATAAATGTATAACTTACTACGACGTCACGCTATTCACGAAATTAAGCGTAAGCACACGTTGTTGCGATGTAATTCCCGCATCGTGCAGTAATATAGGCAGGAAATACGTTATCAAAACATTGCCGCTTAGTTGACCTTGTTAGATAATGGTCAAGAGATTCGAACGCCCGAATTTATGAATTGGAAGGAAGTAGCCATACCAAATGTTCCTATTAACATTATTATCGTCAATGTCATTCATCGTCGTTTACCAGAGAAAACATACCGATCAAGATAACCATGTAAGCACGATATCTGTCTGCGCGAGTCGTAAACAGAGGCCTAAAATCCCACCACGTTTCTACCGAATTCGAAAATGAGTGCATGTCAGACAATACAAGTACTAATGTTAAGCAGGCCGACTGACTATCAGCACCATCAATCTGAATCTTCTCCTCTATCTCCTTCATCTCAAGATCAACAAGTGGAGACCTGATATCATTATTGCTGCTGTGAAATCTCGCGAGAATTCTACGCGCTTCATCGGCCTTTCCAATGCTGTGCAACCAACGAGGTCTGATTTACCCGTGACGAAATCAGTCAAATGATAGAAAATTTATGACATGTCGGATGAAACTCACGATTCGGGACAGAGAAAGATAAAGATTGCGTTGATGGAAGCTGGTACAACCTAAACACACGCCCCCTTATAGTCAATCATTTGACTTGGGTCCGTCTTGGCAAGGACCTACCTGGACGTACAAAGGCAGGCGCCAAGACCACTGGTTTTGGAATTTTCCGGTGGATACCATCATACCTGTAGCAGTAATCTGGCCGACATAAAAACTGCACGAAAGTTGGTAACTCAGGATAGTGGGCCAGCGTGTTACTTACAATGAATTCAAAAATCCTAGATATGCCCCTCGTGATTTTGCTGGAGCTATTTCTGCAAGGTAAGACTTCGCTGAAGCGCTTGCACATGTAGCACCAAGACCTGGTAAGATATATATAACCATGAATATGTCTATCGAATGAGAGATTTACCAGTTAGGAAACGGCCTCCCAGAAACATTCCCTTGTCTTTGGCATTAGCAGTGAGGATGGCTCCAACGCTACGAAAACATCAAAAAAATTGCAAGGAATTATTCTGACAGACATACATCAAGATGATATTCCCGAAGAACATTGAAAACCGACGACCGAATCGGTCCGGAAGATATGCTGATATAGCGTGATTGTGAAGAAGTCATGTCGCTTGATTCTGGAAACTTACATGCTGGGATAGTACCACTATTGTCCAAACATCAACTTCGAAGAGTTAAAGACAGAAACAATGTCACGTACCAGATAGAACCACTATCCATCAAATAAAAGAATCACTCAAACAACCCAGTTCCTTCACAAAATGGAAAGACGAACACAGTGAAAATTCCAAACACGATACTGTATTCGAAGTGTCAAAATCAATCCATTTGAGTAACATTAGCGAGCTCATCCTGAGAGGAGGCCTCACCCCGTACTCTTTCCAACCCCGGTCAAACCAAAATACTGTTGGTATTGCGTCATGCTATTGATGCCACCCATAACCTTTTGTGTTCCAACAGCGTCAATAAATTCAATAGTCGTGATACGCAATTTTTCGATTCATACCGTTCCATCAAAGCCGCTATCTCCAGCACAACAGCATACCACGACAGTGACCAAGTACAACTATATAATTGGTTGCTGTTGTGTAAGCCGCTGACCGTGCATCTGCCACTAATAACAAATATTGCTGACCTGAAGCGCAGCCCAAGCCCACCGTTCAACCCCAGGATCAATCTTCAAAGCTACTTGAAGAGCGATCTGCTTCTCCATCGGTGTCAACGGGGCTCCTTTACGCAGATTGTCTCTAATCCCATCATCAATTCTGTCCTCGACATACTTCTCTGTCGACGTATCGGCTGCACGTTTCTCCATCGCGCACTCAACGGGTCAAGTCGTCAAGTCGTCAAGTCGTTCGTCGTCGATCGAATCAAGGCCGGTGTGATGTTCAACCACGAGTATAAGTCAGGTTAGGTAAACCCCCGAATTTCGTATCCTATGGCCCATGTCCTTATTTATTAGGCTGGAAGCGGCGCGCACTGGCCGCTGATTTACCACTGGTAACATCAGGTGATTACAATAATAATGGTGCGTGGAACTGCTGGACCGAAGCGAACCACGCGACAAATTTTAGCAACGTCTGACCCCGAAACTGCAGTGTGGCATCATCTGAGCGGCAAATACCGACACACCACGTTCAAACGGTGTATTTTATCCAAGGCGGCGAATGTTGGATGAAGAGATTACTATTAAATCTCCGCTCGGCTTCCCACCAGTGTACGCTGGGATAGGGAATATGGAATATATTTTCGCTGACCACATACGTTAGCTAACGTAGTAACTCACGTTAGTAAATGCGGCCTCGCATAGAGACAGGAAATAAAGAAAAGAAGAAACAAATAAACAAACAAACACAAAGAAATTATGGTTGTTGTTTCGAAGTCAAGTACTCTTGGGTGCTTAGCCGAGCGAAAGACATTAGCTTACAGCGAAAAACTGTTAATAACTCAAAGAAATTAAAATACAAGCTAGGAGAATCGAACACCAGCCCTCGGGCATAAAGGTTAAAGCTTAAAGACCAGCTGTTTTCATAACGATAGGCCGACACTCAAAAATTATACGTACAGGTGGACTTTGGGCGGACTCTAGACTTCTGCTAGCCGAGAGTCTAGAACAACGGCATTTACTAAAATTGTCCTGCCGTACACGTATATGACAGGCAGCCTATATATTTTAAGTAGCTCCGCCCAAACAAGCTACGCCTGTATGTTTAGAGTTTCGGCCTATTATCATGACCCACACATCGGCCGGACCTACCTTTCGCCCACTTTGAATATCTCGCCCACTTCTCGATCAATCCATCTCAAATTTTGATTGTGAGTTCTAATGCATATTCATAGTATCGCGTCTGATCTAACCTCTGCTGCAATTTACATGAGGCACGTCTTCTCCAGTCCCTCGAGTCCGATGCCTGCTGAGCGGCAAACCACTCAATATTGGGACAGTCCAATGATCCCTAATACAAGATTCATATCCAAAGCACGCTGGCACGTGTATACCCACTAATTCTCAAAGCAACTCTGATCAACCACATTAATATATATTATACTCATCCTATATTGTACATACTTACAAATAGTTTTCGTAGCTTGATTTCTGCTAATCTAATGCTGTCCTATACTTGCCTTGAAGCTCATGCCAGGATGTGCCAGGGTGGAGATCAATATTTACCTTTTTTGGACTGTGACATTCTGTGACTGGGCGAAAGGTAGGTCCGGCCGATGTGTGGGTCATGATAGTATTGATATGAAAACAGCTGTAACTACTATCAGCGACCCTTACATGATCCAGGTGTCAGGTCACATAATGTCACGGTGGCATATATCAACTCCGCTCGGCTTTCTGTCTCATCTGATCAATAACAATTACTGCTGCTGATTTATTCTAATAAGCACTATCTAAGGCAAGGGGGTGGCAGGACGGGAATTTTTCATATGCGCTCGGAATTCTTTTTTCAGCAACTGGTGCAGCCTAGCATAACAATGCTATTTTTAAATAAAAACTATTGCTCTTTTTCTTGCTTTTAATTAAAAAGTTATACTATACTGAATTTTTTCATTGTTTATTATTTAGATCTTTAACTATATTGATTTATGTAAGTAAAATAAATGATTTAAATTTTCTAAATTAAACTTCAGTCTGTTGAACACCCCCAAGGCTCCTTCCTAATGCGGTATGTTTTAATCACATGTTATGTTCTATTTGAGACTGTTAGGGGACATTCCGCTTTGTCTGATGTTTCTTCTGATAGTCGCTCCATCCCATCCGACAACACTCTGTCGCCTCTGTACATTCCTCATCATTGTTGCTAACTCAAGACAGAGTAAACACATGACTCCGATAGCAGAGTCCGACGGACACATGACATAGATATTTATGCATTCTTATCATTCCTTTTATCATTCCTCAT
>Ga0193743_1001094_pt1 | contig 20643 bp, 17 predicted proteins | sample L2c2metaG_FD_143038 | JGI IMG/M metagenome (GOLD analysis project Ga0193743, IMG submission 143038) | Soil microbial communities from a riparian zone of the East river system, Colorado, United States - L2c2 | ecosystem: Environmental > Terrestrial > Soil > Riparian zone | place: USA: East River... | reverse complement strand
GGAGCGGGACTATCCCGGTGACAAGACGGTCATCGTGCGGGAGTTCTCCCGGTTCGCGGAGTCCGGTGACGAGCCGTACTACCCGATCAACACCGACGAGGACCGGGTCAAGCTGGAGCGCTACCGCGAGCTGGCCCGCAAGGAGACCGCGAACCGCAAAGTGCTCTTCGGCGGCCGGCTGGGTACCTACAAGTACCTGGACATGCACATGGCGATCGGCTCGGCCTTGAGCATGTTCGACAACCGGATCGCTCCCCACTTCACCGACGGGCACGCCCTCGACGGCTCCAGCAACGCCGCCACGAACGCAGAGGACTGAAACCACAGATGACGGACCTGGCCACGAAGACCAGTACCCCGAACGGGACCAGCCGAGCCGGCGGTGCCGCCAAGGCGGGCAAAGCAGCCACCAAGCGCAACGCCACGGGCGACGGCCCGGACACCCCGCTCGCGCAGTCGGCGCCGGCCACCACCGAGGTGGTCTGGGACGGCCCCGGCGCGCTGCTGCAGCGGGTGATCCTGCCCCGCACCGGCGACCCGTTGGACGTCCGCGCGCTGTACCTGGACGAGGACGAGGGCAACCGCAAGCGGGCGGCCGCCGCCACCCGCACCCAGCTGCGCATGCCGGGCCAGTCGGAGATCAGCTTCGCCACCTACTTCAATGCCTTCCCGGCCAGCTACTGGCGGCGGTGGACCTCGCTGGACAACGTCGAGCTGCGGCTGGCGGTGGACGCCGAATGCCGGGTGGACATCTACCGTTCGAAGGCGGACGGCACCCAGATCCACGTGCGCGGCCAGGTGCTCGGCGGGCGGGATAACGGCGCTGTGCACCAGGGCCGGTTCGTGCTGGACCTGGGCCCGTTCGAGGACGGCGGCTGGTACTGGTTCGACCTGACCACCCACGACGAGCCGGTCACCCTGCTGGAGGCCAGCTGGTACGCCGGCGTGGACGCCCCGGGCACCGCGAACGTGGCGATCGGGATCACCACCTTCAACCGGCCGGACGACTGCGTGGCCGCGCTGGCCGCGCTGGGTGAGGACCCGCTGGTGCTGGAGTCGATCGGCGTGATCAACATCGCCGACCAGGGCAACCGCAAGGTCAAGGACGCGGACGGGTTCGCCGAGGCCGCCGGAGCGCTGGGCAACCGGCTGCGTATCCACGACCAGCCCAACCTGGGCGGCTCCGGCGGGTTCTCCCGAGGCATGCACGAGGCGCTGACCAAGTCCGACTGTGAGCAGATCCTACTCATGGACGACGACATCGTGATCGAACCGGACTCGGTGCTGCGGGCCATCGCGTTCTCCCGGTTCGCCGAGCACCCCACCATCGTCGGCGGGCAGATGCTCAACCTGCAGGCCCGCAGCCACCTGCACACCATGGGCGAGGTGGTGGACCGGCACAAGTTCAAGTGGGGGCCGGCCCCGCACGTCAAGCACGACCACAACTTCGCCAAGTACCCGCTGCGGCACGCCACCAAGTCGCTGGACCTGCACCGGCGCATCGACGTGGACTACAACGGCTGGTGGATGTGCCTGATCCCGCGCACCGTCGCGGAGAAGCTGGGCCTGCCGCTGCCGCTGTTCATCAAGTGGGACGACACCGAGTACGGGCTGCGCGCCGGCCGGGCCGGGTTCCCCACCGCGACGCTGCCCGGCGTGGCCATCTGGCACATGCCCTGGTCGGACAAGGACGACGCCACCGACTGGCAGGCCTACTTCCACCTGCGCAACCGGCTGGTGGTGGCCGCGCTGCACAGCCCTTACCGCTACGGCGGCGCGCTGTTCCGGGACAGCCTGAAGAGCACCGTCAAGCACCTGATGTCGCTTGAGTACTCCACGGTGGCGCTGCAGGAGCTGGCCATGCACGACTTCGCCGAGGGGCCGAGGGCGCTGTTCGACCAGTTGCCGGTGGCGCTCGGTGAAGTGCGCAAGCGCCGGGCGGAGTTCCCCGACGGGCAGGTGCTGGCCAGCGCGAAGGACCTGCCGCTGCCCTCGATGGACCGGGTGCGCGCGTCCCGGTTCCTCAAGCCGCCGACCAACCCGATCACCATCGGCGCCACCCTGATCAGCGGCCTGGTGCACAACATCCTGCCGGTGCAGCCCGAGCACCACGACCGGCCGCAGCTGAACGTCGCCGCCCAGGACGCCCGCTGGTTCCTGATGGCCCGGTTGGACGGGGCCACCGTGGGCACCGCGGACGGCCGAGGCGTGGCGTACCGCAAGCGGGACCCGAAGGTGTTCTGGAAGCTGCTGGGCACCGCGGTGGGCAACCACCTGCGGCTGGCCAGGGAGTTCCCCCGGTTGCGCCGGGTGTACCGGGACGGGCTGCCTGAACTGACAGGTCCGAAGAACTGGACCCGGGTGTACCACGGCTGATCGTGGGGTCGATCGAACACGCGACCGAGTCGCAGGTCCACGGGCGCTCCCAGTTGGCCGGTGAGCTGCCGACCACCCTGGCGACCGACCCGAGCGAGGTACGCCCACTGACCGGGCTGCGGCTGTTCGCCGCCGCGTGGGTGGTGCTGTTCCACTTCGAGTTCACCCAGGGCCACCTGCTGGCCCAGGTGCTCGCCCCGGCCTACCCGGTGGTGACCACCGGGGCGATGGGCGTGGACCTGTTCTACGTGCTGAGCGGGTTCGTCATCGCGTTCACCTACCTGGGCAAGCTGGGACCGCGGTGGCGGTGGCGGGTCGCCGGCAAGTTCCTCTGGGCGAGGGTGTGTCGGATCTGGCCGGTGTACGCCCTGGTCACCACGCTCTTCGGGGCTTACCTGGTGTTCAAGATGGTGCGGTTGGCCGACGCCACGCCGGCCTACCAGAACGTGCAGCCGTCGCTGACCGTCAGCTCGTGGCTGCAGCAGCTGGCCATGGTGCAGATCTGGTTGCGGCCGTGGCACGACGGCGCGTCGTTTGTCGGGCCGGCGTGGTCGATCAGCGCCGAGTGGCTGGCCTACGTGCTGTTCCCGCTGGCCGCGCTGCTGTTCTTCCGGCTGCGCGGGTGGCCGCGGTGGCTGCTGGGTGGCCTTGCGGTGCTGGTCATGGTGCCGGTGTCGGTGCTCTGCCTGCTCACCGGCAGCCCGTACTTCCCGTTCAGCTGGCTGGGCCGGATCGGCGCCGGGTTCATCGCCGGGGTGCTCACCTACCTGGTGGTCAAGGACATCCCGCGCACCGATCGGGTCCGGCGGGTGGCGACCTGGGCCAGCTGGCTGCTGGTGGCCGCCGTGTTCGGCGGGCTGGTGCTGGGCGCCTGGCTGGGCCCCGCGCCGGAGGGCACCGAGCGCGGCGGGCTGGTGCTGGTGCTGTTCCCACCGCTGATCGGGGCGCTGGCGCTGGCGGCCGGGGCGAGGTCAGCCGGCCCGGCGCGGCTGCTGTCCACCCGGTGGGCGGTGCACGGCGGACGGATCTCCTACAGCCTGTACCTGGTGCACGTGCCGATCTTCGAGGTGTTCTGGTCCGCGATCGACCGCATCCCGGAGTTCCACGTGGACGGCCCGCTGTCCGTGGCGTTGACCCCGGTCGTCTTCCTCGCCACCTTCGCCCTCGCGCACCTGCTGTTCTGTCTGGTCGAAGAGCCCGCCCGCCGAGCCCTACGCCGCCTCACCACCCCCCGCACCCCCCGCTAACCAAACCAAACTGCCCGCGAGTCGGCGCTCTCAGCACACTGAGTCGGCGCTCTCAGCACACCCGGCTCACCAGCCGTTCACGTGCAGCACCTCGTCGAGTGGCTGCCGGCGCGCGGTCTTGAACGTCTCGCCGGTGAAGTAGGCGGTGGGCAACAGGGCGGCCTGGTGCACCGTCTTGGGGATGCCCAGCAGCTCGCCGATCTCGGACTCGTACCGCTGATGCAGCGTGGTCCACGCGCTGCCCAGGCCCCGGGCGCGCGCCGCGAGCATGTAGCTCCACGCCGCCGGCAGGATCGAACCCCACAGCCCGGACTGGTTGGCCGCCGGCAGGTCCTCGGTGCCGGCGTCGATGCACGGGATCACCAGCACCGGCACCCGTCCCATCACCTCGGCCAGGTACGAGGCGCTGTCGCCCACTCGGGCCTGGGTGGCCGCGCGCTCCGGGTCGTCGGCGTAGGGGTTGCTGTTGCCGGCGTAGCTGGGCGACGCCGCGTAGGCGGCAAACGAGCGGCGGTAGTACTCGCCGATGGTGGCCCGCTGCTCGGCGTCGGTGACCACGACGAAGTGCCAATGCTGCCGGTTCGAGCCGCTGGGTGCTTGCAGCGCGATCTCCAGGCACTCCTTGACCACCTCCAGCGGCACCGGTCGGTCCAGGTCCAGCCGCTTGCGTACCGAGCGCGTCGTGGTCAGCAGTTCGTCCAGGGACAACGGGAGCACGGCGGTTTCAGTCATGCCGCCGATCCTTCCGGAGTGGCCGGGGGCGCGCTGGTCGAGTTGGCCGGCGGGGGCGTAACCATGGTGGGCGTGGACTATCGTCCGAAGGTGCTCGCCCGCTGGCTCGCGTCGCTGGCCGACCGGTTTTTCGCGGCGGATCCCGGGATGCTCCGGTTCCGGTTTGCCGCGCGGGCCGTCCTGGCCGTGGTGCTCGCGGCCGGAGTGCTGGCCGCGCTGGGATTCCCGGTCGCCGTCCTGCTGCTCGGCTGCGTCGCGGCGATGATCTGCTCGACGTCCATGCGCGTCGGCACGGCCGTCCAGCGAGCAGTGAACATCGTGCTGTTCGCCCTGGCCATGGCGCTGTCGGCATCTCTGGCCTCGCTGCTGTCGCCGCACCGGATCATCAGCGACGCGGTGTTCGTGGCGGTCGTGTTCCTCGGGGTGTCACTGCGCCGGTTCGACCAGCTCGGCAGCAGCATCGGCATGGGCACCTTCATGGCGTACTTCTTCGCCACGTACCTCCACCTCACGCCGACGATGTTGCCGCTGTCGTACCTGGCCATCGGGATCGGGGCGCTGAGCTGCGCGGTGATGGCGCTGCTGGTGTTCCGGGAGACACCGACTAAGACGCTGGAGCGCACCCTGCTGTCCGTCCGCGCCCAGGTGGCCCGGCTCATCGACGTGCTTGCCAACCTGCTCGAGGACGGTGACCGGCCGCCCGACGGCGGGGACCTGCCGCGCGCGGTGGCCCGGCAGGCCACTCGGATGCACGAGACCGTGCTGCAGATCGAGGACGGTGCCGACGCCTTCGGGGTGAACCCCCGGTGGCAGCGCCAGCTGGTGGACGCGGAGCTGTCCGCCGACCGGTTGGCGCGAGCCACGGTGCGTGCACTCGCCGACGACCTGGACGTGGCTACCCGGGCGGACCTGGCGGCGGACCTGCGCGGCCTGCACCAGTATCTGGACCGCAACCCGAAGCCGGCGCTCGCCCTGGACATCAACGAGTTGCTGGTGCGAATCGCCCGCTACGACATCCAGGGTGACCCGGGGTCGGCGGCGTCCACCCCGGAGCACCACACCCTGCTGGTGCGCCGTGCGCTCCGCGAGCTGCTGCTGTCCATGGTGGAGATCCGGCGGACCACCCGGCGGATGCTGGCCGAGCCTGGCGCAGCCTTGACGGCGGATGACTCCGAGGCGGAGTTCGAGGAGGACACCGGCGAGTACCTCGAGCCGGAGCCCGGCACCGAATCCGCCTCGCCGGGCGGCGAGCCGACCGGCGAGGCCGCCGAGGACGCCGGGAAACCCCGGGGGCTGGACCCGTCCACCCGGGCCGGGATCCAGGCCGCGATCGGCGGCGCGCTGGCCATCGTCGGCGGCGAGCTGCTCTCCGCCGATCGCTGGTACTGGGCGGTGATCGCCGGCTACATCGTCTTCGCCGGCACCACCAGCCGGGGGGACCTGTTGGTCAAGGGGTGGCGGCGGGTCTGGGGAACGCTGCTGGGCATCATCGCCGGCACGGTGCTGGCCACCCTGCTCGCCGGCCAGACCACGCTGAACGTTGTGGTGGCGCTGACCTGCATCTTCCTGGCGTTCTACACGCTGCGGGTGTCCTACGCGACCATGACCTTCTTCATCACGGTCATGCTCGGCATGCTCTACGACCTGCTGGGCACGTTCAGCCCGGACGTGCTGCTGACGCGACTGGCCGAGACGGCCATCGGGGTCACCGGTTCGGTGGTCGCCGCGATGCTGGTGCTGCCCACCCGGACCCGGGAAACCGTGCTGGCCAAGCTGCACGACTACTTCGCTGCCCTGCACCTGGAGTTGGTGGATGCCGAACGGCTGCTGGTTCAGGCGGACCGCGTCTCGGTGATCGCGGCGACCCGGGAGCTGGACCGCGCCGCCACCGACCTGCGCGCGGCGATCGCGCCGATGCTCCACCCGTTGAGCCCGTCCCGGGTGCGCCGGGGACAGGCCACCCGGCTGCTCACGCTGACCGACGAGTCGTCGCTGGCCGCCCGCAACCTGGCCCAGGCCGCCGAGCCTGGGGCGCTGGCCGGAATTCCCGAAGCGGTGGAGACGCTGGACCGGCTGATCTCCAATACCGAGGTGTTGCTGGCCGCGACCACGGATCCGTCGAAGCCCGCGCGGTTGGTCAGCGGCTCGCAGTTGGCCCCGAGGGTGAGCGTGCGCGCGGGGGCCGCGACGAACGGCGCCGGGGAGCTGGACCGGATCCACGTACTGCACCTGCGCCGGGTGATCAGTTGTCTGGACCGGTTGGACAAGCAGCTGCTCGGCATGGCGGCGCCGCTGGCGCAGACCGTCGCCATCCCGAGGGACCGGGCACCCAGGGCGGCGGACCAGCCCGCCCTCCCCGACCCGCCGGAGCACCACTCCACAAGCACCACTCCCACCGCCACCGCCACTGAGCCCGCGTCGGACGAGAACACCGATGCCAAGGACCGGCTGCTGCGAGTGCTGCTCGCAGACCCGGATCGGGCACTGCGCGCCGTCGCTGCCCTGGAGGCATCCCGCATCCGGCTGGACCAGCTGAACGACTCGCTGCGCGACAAGGAGGAGCGGCTGGCTGACGCCGCCCAGCGGCTGACGGCGGCTGGGCTCACGCCGGCCCAGGTAGCCCGGCTCTCCGGGTTGAGCGAGGGCGAACTGGCCCGCCTGCTCGCCGAGCATCCCCCGACGCCGAGGAGATCGTTCGACGACGCGGCGCCAGGCAATCCCTGACGCGGAAAGCCGGCGCCGCCGAGGACGCTCCTACAGCGGGAGGCGGCGGAAGATCGGCCTCGGCACGTGCCGCAGCACGCTCATCACCGCGCGCAACGGCGGCGGCGCCCAGACCAGCTCGCGCCGGTTGCGCACCGCGTCGGCGACCACGTCGGCCACCTGCTCCGGGGTCACCGACAGCGGGGCCGGGGACATGCCGGCGGTCATCCGGGTCTTGACGAACCCGGGGCGGACCACGGTCACCCGCACCCCGGAGGGCCGCAGCGCCTCGGCCAGGCCCAGGTAGAACCCGTCCATGCCGGCCTTGGAGGAGCCGTACACGAAGTTGGACCGGCGAACCCGCTCGCCGGCCACCGACGAGAGCGCCACCAGCGCCCCGTGCCCCTGCGCCTGGAACCGGGCGGCCAGCGCAACCCCGACGGAGACCGCCGCGGTGTAGTTCACGGTGGCCAGGTCCACGGCGGCGTCGACCGACTGCCAGGCCTGCTCGGCATCCCCGAGCAGCCCGAACGCGACCACCGCCACGTCGATGTCGCCGCCGGCGAATGCCTTGGCCACCACGTCGGCGGCGGTACGCGGCTGGAGGGCGTCGAAGTCCACCGTCTCCACCGAGCAGCCCTGCTGGGACAGCGCGGCCACCGCGCCGGGCAGCCCGGAGGACGGGCGCCCGGCCAGCACCACCCGGATGGGCCGACCGCCGGCCAGCCGTCGCACGATGGCCAGGCCGATCTCCGAGGTGCTACCGAGCAGCAGCACGGACTGCGGGTTTCCTACCGCGTCGATCATCGTTTCTAGACCAGTTCCAGTCGTCGGGCCATGTCAGAGGTGAACACCCCGTTGGGGTCGGCGGCCGAGCGCACCTTGCGCCACTCGTCCAGCCGGGGGTAGCCGCGCCGGATCGCCGCCGCCGAGGTGCGCGACTCCTTGGCCAGGTAGTGCCGCCCGCCGGCGTCCAGCACCAGCTCGTCCAGTTCGGTGCACAGCTCGCTCAGCCCGGCGGCGATGGGGAAGTCCACGCAGATCGTCCAACCCGGTGCGGGGAAGGACAGCGGCGCGTTGTTGCCCGCGCCGAACCGCTTGAGCACGTTCAGCCCCGACGCGTGGTTGGACGAGGCGATGATCTCGACAATCCGGCGGAAGGTGTCCTCGGCGCCGAACGGCACGATGAACTGGTACTGCAGGAAACCGCGCCGGCCGTACACCCGGTTCCAGTCCGCGAACACGTCCAGGGTTTGGTAGAAGGCGGTGATGTTCTGCACCGCGTCGCGCTGCCGCTTGGGTGCCTTGCGGTACCAGAGTTCGCTGAACGCACGCAGGGTGCGGGGGTTGGCCAGGCCGTTGGGGAACACGTCCGGGAAGCGCAGCAGCTGCGGGGCGTCGAACCGCAGCGGTGCCCTGCGCAGCTTGGCGGGCAGCTCGTCGCGGCGGGCCAGCGAGCCTCTGGTGAGCACCGCGCGGCCCAGCGCGGCGCCGGTGGTGGTGGTGTCGAACCAGGCCGCCGAGTAGTCGTACCGCTCGTCCGACCCGTCGGTGAGCAGCGCCATCAGCTCGTCGAGGTTCTCCGTGCGGTCGGTGTCGACCACGAAGTACGCCGACTCGGTGGGCCGCAACTGGATGGTGGCGCGCAGCATGATGCCGGTCAGCCCCATGCCACCCACGGTCGCCCAGAACAGCTCGGAGTCCGGCCCGTCCGGGCTCAGCGTGCGTACCCGACCGTCCGCGCAGGCCAGGTCCAGGGACAGCACGTGGTTGCCGAAGCTGCCCGCGCTGTGGTGGTTCTTGCCGTGCACGTCCGACGCGATCGCGCCGCCCACGGTGACCTGCCGGGTGCCGGGCAGCACGGGCACCCACAGCCCGAACGGCAGCGCGGCGCGCATCAGCGCGTCCAGCGAAACGCCGGCGTCCACCCGGGCCGTGCCGTAGCCAGAGCCGGTGTCCGTGTCGATGGCGTGGATCCGGTCCAGCCCGGTCATGTCCAGCACCAGGCCGCCGGCGTTCTGCGCCGGGTCGCCGTAGGAGCGGCCCAAACCGCGCGCGGTGACGCCTCGGGGGCCGGGCTCGCGCAGCGCGGCGAGCACGTCGGCCTCGGTGGTCATCGGCGCGACCAGGGCGGTGGTGGGCGCGGTCCGCCCGAAGCCGCTCAAGCGTTGCCGAGCGGCAGTGGGTGGGACGGAGGGGTGTGCTGACATTGCCGTTGAGGCTACCCAGCCCGCTCTCTGGATGAGCCACGGGTCCGGCGGATCTAGTGAGAACCGGGTCGGACGGGCCGGGGAGAACACGTTCGCCTACTCTGAGCGCGTGGATGCGAGCCCGGCGACCGCGGCTGCGACGGAGCGCCGTTCCCGGCTGTTCGCCCAGCTGAGTCGGTTCGTGCTGGTCGGCAGCCTGGCGGCGGTGGTCGACTACGGGATCTACCAGACCCTGCTGCACCTGGACCTGCACGCCAGCCTGGCCAAGGCAATCAGCTTCATCTGCGGGACCACAGCTGCGTACCTGCTGAACAGGCGATTCACCTTCGACGTGCCGGCCACCGGCGGGGCCGGCCGGTTCACCGGGTTCCTGCTGCTCTACGGCACCACGTTCTTCGTCAACGTGGGGGTGAACGCGGTCGCCCTGAAGCTCATCCCGGAGATGTCGCTGCGGATCACCATCTGCTGGCTGATCGCCCAGGCAACCGCCACCTGCATCAACTTCCTGGTGCTGCGCACCGTCATCTTCAAGCGCCGATAGCCCGGGCGCCGACGTCGTCGAGATAGTCCCGCAGGGCGGCGAGGTCACTGGCGACCCGCAGCAGCTCGGTGGCCAGGCCGATCATTCCCACGGCGATAGGGCGCCGCTCGTCCTCGTAACTGTCCAGGAGCTGCTCGGGCGCCCCGGCCAGCACCGCGGCCAGCTTCCAGCCCAGGTTGTAGGCGTCCTGGACGCTGGTGTTCAGGCCTTGGCCGCCGGTCGGTGGGTGGACGTGGGCGGCGTCGCCGGCCAGGAAGACCCGCCCGACGCAGTACCGATCGGCCAGCCGCGCACTCATGGCGTAGGCCGAGGCCCACGACACCGACCGGATCACGATGTCCTGGCGGCCGGTCCGTTTACCGACCAGCGCGGTGAGCCCTTCGGCGGACAGGTCGACGTCGCCCTCCAGCGGGATCGGTCCCTGGAGCTGAAACAGGTCGGTACGGTATTGGGGCTGCCGGCCCAGCTCGGCCAGGCGTTCGCGGAGCACGGCCTCGGTCAGGAACTGCGGAACGAGCCGCCCACCCCTCCGCCTTGTCGATCAGCAGGAACTCGACGTCGCGGCGGGCGAGGTCGATCGCCAGGGTCAATCCGGCCGCTCCGGCCCCCGCGGATCAGTACGTCGGTCATGGGAAGTCCGAATCTGGATTTCGAGGTGCGGCCGAGCATTCAGCCGGGGGGTAGATGTGTCAACTTTGCTGCTGAGAGCCCTAGCGCGGAACGCGGGTGGCTGTTTACGGTGAGGGTGTGTCCGTGTGCCACCCCAGCGGACGGTGCCGATCTCAGCGTTGAGGGACCGTGAATCAGGAAGAACGAAGGAAGTTCGTAGCCGACCATCGCACGGCTGTGTTCGGGTTCAACCGCAAGAACGACGGCCCGGCGATGTCGATCGTCTACTACGTCCTCGACGGAGATGATCTGCTCGTCTCGACGATGGCGGCGCGCGGCAAGGCGAAAGCCGTCGCTCGCAACCCGAAGGTTTCGCTGGCGATCCTCGACGAAAAGTGGCCTCCCACCTATTTGCTGGTCTATGGCAACGCTCGCATCGAGACAGATATCGAAGCCGCCACCGACCTCAGCATTCGAATTTTCGGCCTCATGGCTGAGTCACCGATGCCGGAGGACGTCCGCCCGAAAATTCGGCAAAGCGCGATCGAGGAGCAGCGGGTGGTACTTCGGGTCACTCCGTACGGGACGTTCGAAACACCGCCGCGACACGTCTATTCCGCCGACGACGTGGACGGGCTCACCCACTGGACCAGTTCGGTCCTGTCCTGGAGCTGACCGGTACTAGCGGGAGCCGACACCTACCCAGGAGAAGCCGGCGCGGCGCAGCACGTCGGGGTCGAGCAGGTTGCGGGTGTCTACCACGGTGCGGTTGGCGGCCACCCGGGCCAGCGCCGGCCAGTCCAGCGCGCGGAACTCCGGCCACTCGGTGAGTACCACGATCGCGTCGGCGTCCTTGGCCGCCGCCATCGCCTCGTCGGCCACGGTGATGCCGTCGGTCAGCCCGGCCACCGGGGCCGGACAGCCAGGGTCGAACCCGGTCAGCTCGGCGCCCTCGGCGAGCAGCCCGGCGGCGACCGCCAACGCCGGGGAATCACGCAGATCATCGGTGCCGGCCTTGAAGGTCAACCCGAGCAACCCGATGCGCTTGCCCGCCAGCGAGCCACCCACCGCCGCCCGCACCTTGGCCACCATCCGCCCGCTCTGGCGCTGGTTGGTCTGCAACGAGGCATCCAACAAGGGGAACTCAAAGCCCGCCGCGTCGCAGATCTGCATCAGCGCGTGGGTGTCCTTGGGCAGACACGAGCCGCCCCACCCCGGTCCCGGCTTCAGGAAGGCCTGCCCGATCCGCCGGTCGTAGCCCATCCCCTCGGTGACCTCCTGCACGTCCGCGCCCAACCGCTCACACAACTCGGCCATCGCATTCACGTACGACAACTTCATCGCCAGGAAACAGTTCGCCGCGTACTTGACCAGCTCCGCGCTGGCCGCGTCGGTCAACAATGTCGGAGCGCCCAGCCGCGAGTACAACGCCGCCACCCGCTCCGCCGCGTCCTGTTGATCGCAACCGACCACAATCCGGTCCGGGTTCAAGAAGTCGTGCACCGCGCTGCCCTCCCGCAAAAACTCCGGATTGGACACCACCGCCACATCGCGGCGCCCCAACAGCTGCCGCGTCCGAGCCGCCGTGCCCACCGGCACGGTCGACTTGTTCACCACCACACATCCGCGCGGCAACAAATCCCGCACCTCGTGGGCGACCGCCTCCACCGCCGCCAAATCAGCCGCGCCGCCCTCACCCATCGGCGTGGGCACACACAGGAACATCACCTCGACGGGCTCCTCAACCGCGCCCACCGGGGCGATCGCCTCCCGCGCGCCGAGCACAAACGACAACCGACCCGCCGCCATCCCCTCGGCCACCAGCTCGGTCAGCCCCGGCTCCAGGATGTCCACGTCACCGTCGCGCAGCCGGGCGATCTTCTCCGCGTCCACGTCGGCGCACACCACCCGATGCCCCAGCGACGCCAAGCACGCACCGGTGGTCAAACCGACGTAACCAGCACCGATAACGGCGATCCGACGAACGAACACGATGCTCCTTAGGGCCGGGGTGAAGGTGCGCGCGGCCGGAGCGGCGGTGAACGTCCGCGCGCTTGGGGCTGATCCGGGAATCGGCGTTCGAAGTGGGGGGCGGTGGAGCTACTGATCGCCGGTGCCGTGGGTCAGGTTGCCTCGAACCTCATTGTCGCCGCCGCGGCGGTATCGGAGTAGGCCTACAAGCCTGAACTTTGGTGATCTCTGAGCTGTCCAGAAGGTTCCCTCGGCGGTATCCGCCGGGAGGTGGCTCAGGGGGCGCGGTGGAACCGCTCGCGGCGGCCCAGCCTGACCAGCCGCAGCCACTCGGCGAACCCCGCCGGGTCGCGCTTGGAGACCAGGAAGTACCAGCCGAACCGGACCAGCTCCAGGGCGCCGATCAGCCGCATCCCGCGCTGTCCGAACAGGTAGCCGCGGTTGCGGTAGGTGTAGTAGCGCTTGACCGGGTCCTCCGGGTCCTGGGCATGCAGCCGGCCGCCCAGCATCGGCTTGAACTCGTCCGAGCCGTTGGGGTGCACGTACACCGCGCGCAGACAGGTGCCGAACGGCAACCCGGAGCGGACCACCCGCCGGTGCATCTCCACCTCGTCGCCCCGGACGAACAGGCGCAGGTCGGGGACGCCCACCACGTCCAGGGTGCTGGCCCGGAACAGCGCGCCGTTGAAGAAGGAGGCGATGCCCGGCAGCAGTTCCTCGTCGCCCCGGACGAACAGGCGCAGGTCGGGGACGCCCACCACGTCCAGGGTGCTGGCCCGGAACAGCGCGCCGTTGAAGAAGGAGGCGATGCCCGGCAGCAGTTCCTCGCCGCCGAGCGCATCCCGGCCCCGGTGCCAGCGCAGCCCCCGGCGCAGCGGGAAGGCCAGCGTGTCCGGGTCGGCCTGGTCGGCCACCACCGGGGAGACCACCGCCAGCTCGCGGCGGCGGGCGGTGTCCAGCAGGGTGGCCAGCACGTGCTCGTCGGCGGCCCGCCCGTCGTCGTCACCCAGCCACACCCAGTCCGCGCCCATCGCCAGCGCGTGCAGCATGCCCAGCGCGAAGCCGCCGGCGCCGCCCAGGTTGTGCCAGGACGGCAGGTAGCTCACCGGCAGCCCGCAGGCTTCCACCACCTCGCGGGCCGGCTGGTCCGGGCCGTTGTCCACCACCACCAGGTGGGCGATCGGGTGGGTCTGCTTGGCCATCGCGGCCAGCGAATCAACCAGTAGCTCCGAGCGGTACCGGGTGACCACCACGGCCACCACAGAGTCCTTCGGCAGCGGCTCGGGGATCACCGGCGCTCACTCAGTTCGGCGTACACGTCCCGGCCCTTGTAGTGGTTGAGCACGTCGCGCAGCGGGCCGTGGTCTTTGATCTGGCCGTGGTCCATCCAGATCCCGGTGTCGCACAGGTCCACCAGGAACTCATCCGAGTGCGAGGCGAACACCAACATGCCGGAGCGCTTCACCAGCGCGTTCAGCCTGTCCCGCGCCTTGGCCAGGAACTCGGAGTCGACCGCGCCGATGCCCTCGTCGAGCAGCAAGATCTCTGGGTCGATGCTGGTCACCACACCGAGCGCGAGCCGGACCCGCATGCCGGTGGAGTAGGTGCGCAGCGGCATCGACAGGTAGTCGCCCAGCTCGGTGAACTCGGCGATGTCATCGACCCGGTCCTGCATCTGCTTGCGGGTCATCCCCAGGAACAGCCCGCGCACCATGATGTTCTCGAAGCCGGAGATCTCCGGGTCCATCCCGACGCCCAGGTCGAACACCGGCGCCACCTTGCCCTGGATGAGGGCGCTGCCCCGGGTCGGCTCGTAGATGCCGGACATCAGCCGCAGCAGGGTGGACTTGCCGGCGCCGTTGTGTCCGACCAGACCGACCCGGGCGCCCTGGCGCAGGTTCAGGTTGATGTCGCGCAGCGCCTCGATGATCGGTACCCGGCTGTCCGTACCGATCTTGCCGCCGGCCTTGCCGAGCACGGCCTTCTTCAGCGACCGGCTCTTCGCGTCGAAGATCGGGAAGTCGACGAAGGCGTGCTGGATGTCGATGCTGACCATTACTCACTCACACCCAGTACGCGACGCGGGATCGGTAGTTGCGCAGGATAAGCAGGGCCATCGCCCAACCCACCACGGTAATCGCCCCGGCCACGATCCAGTGCCGCCAGACGATGGCCTCGCCCAACATCGGCTCGCGCAGGATCTCCAGGTAGTGCATCACCGGGTTCAGCTCGGCCAGCCGGGCCCGCTCCGCGACGTGCGGGTTCGGGTTGTTGGCCAGCGTGCTGTAGTCCCAGACGATCGGCGTCAGGTAGAAGACCAGCTGAACCACGCTGGCGATGATCGGCGGGATATCCCGGAACCGGGTGGCGATGATGCCGGCCACGATAGCGATCCAGAACCCGTTGACCATCAGCAGAAGGAACGCGGGAATCGCCAGCGCCAACGTCCAGCTGATCGGCTGCGGGAAGATGATGATCAGGATCAGCCAGATCACCAGGTTGTGCAGGAAGAACAGCGTCTGCCGCCAGACCAGCCGGAACACGTGCAGGCTCAGCGGCGCGGGCAGGAACCTGATCAGGCCTTCGTTGGCGATGAAGACCTCGCTGCCCTCCAGCACGCAACCGGAGATGAAGTTCCAGATCAGCAGGCCGGTGGCCACGTAGGGCAGGAACTTCTCGTAGTCGGTGTTGAACAGCGCCGCGTAGAGGATGCCCAGGCCTACCGCGAGCACGCCCATGCTGATGCTGATCCACAGCGGGCCGAGCACCGAGCGGCGGTAGCGCTGCTTGATGTCCTGCCAGCCCAGGTAGCCCCACAGTGATCGCTGCCGCCAGCCTTGTCGCAGGTCACCGAACGCTCGACGCCAGCTCCGTGACCCGGCCACCGGGGCTGCGGGCGGCTCGGCCGCGTCGACACTCACGGTGCTGGACATGGCTGACAACGGTACCCGTTGCCTCTGCGCCGCCTGTGGGTGGAGCTACTCCTCCGCCCCGGCTGCGCGCGCAGCGCGGGCCTACAGGTACTGGCCGGTACCCCGGCCGCCCAGGCCCTCGGGCACCCCCTGCTGGCCGCCGGTCCCGGGCGGCAGCCCCCTGCGCATCTGCTCGAGCTGCTGGCGGGCGGCCATCTGCTGGGCGAACAGCGCCGTCTGGATGCCGTGGAACAGGCCCTCCAGCCAGCCGACCAGCTGCGCCTGGGCGATGCGCAGCTCGGAGTCCGAGGGTGTGCTGTCTTCGGTGAACGGCAGGCTCAGCCGGTGCAGCTCCTCGGTCAGCTCAGGGGCGAGGCCCTGCTCCAGCTCCTTGATCGAGTTCTCGTGGATCTCCCGGAGCCGGGCCCTGGACGCCTCGTCCAGCGGCGCGGCGCGCACCTCTTCGAGCAGCTGCTTGATCATCGTGCCGATCCGCATGACCTTGGCGGGCTGCTCCACCATGTCCATCACGCCGCCCGATTCGGACTGTTCATGGTCCGATCCCTGCCCGGGCACTCTGGCCATGCCGACCGGCGAGCCGTCCGGCCCGATCACCATGACCTGCTGCTCGCCGTTCTCGGGCTGCTCCGTTGGCTGGGTCATAGCACCATCCTGGCCTCTGTTCGTGCCCCCGTCGAATCTGGGGGATATCCCGACGGGCTCGCCTGAAACCTGCGTTCCGGTGGGCCGAACCCGAGCTGCCTCCACGATCAACTTGTGGTCGCCGTTACCGTATGATGATGCCCTTTGACGTGGCCCGGGTTCGTGGGCTGACTCCCGCGATCGGTGACGGTTGGGTGCACCTGGACGCGCCCACCGGTGCCCAGTGCCCGGAACAGGTCGCATTGACCATGGGCACGGCGGTACGTGCGCCCATCTCTCCGCCCGGCGAAGCCTTCCCCGCCTCCCAACGCGCCGAGGTCATCGAGGACGCCGCCCGGCAGGCGGTCGCCGACCTGGTGGGGGCGGATCCACGCGGAGTGGTGCTCGGGCCGGGGCGGGAGGTGCTCATCGGCCGACTGGCCACCGCGCTCGCGCCGAGCTGGCAGCTGGGTGACCAGATCGTGCTGTCCCGGCTGGACGACGTCGCCAACGTGGCCCCGTGGCGTGGCGCCGCCGAGGCGCGGGGCATCGGGGTGCGCTGGGCGGAGATCGAGATCGAGACCTGCGAGCTCCCGGAGTGGCAGTACGAGCAGCTGCTCGGCGGCGGCTCGGTGCGGCTGGTCGCGGTGACCGCCGGCTCCGAGCACGTGGGCACCCGCCCTGACGTGGCGCGGATCGCGCAGCGGGCGCACCGGGCGAACGCGCTGGTCGTGGTGGACGGCTACGCTGCGGCGGCGTGCGGCCCGCTGCGGATGAACGAGCTCGGCGCGGACGTGCTGGTGCTGACCGCCTCGGCGTGGGGCGGCCCGCAGTGCGGCGCGCTGGTGTTCGCCGACCCGGGCCTGCTCGACCGGCTGCCCTCCTGCTCGCTGGACCCGCTGGCCACCGGCCCGGAGCGGCTCGAGGTGGGCCCGCACTGCTACCCGCTGCTGGCCGGGCTGGTCGCCTCCGTCGACTACCTGTCCACCCTGGACGACGAGGCACAGGGCGAGCGCCCGGACCGGCTGGCCACCTCGATGCGTTCGGTGGGCCAGTACCAGTCCGAGCTGATGGAAAAGCTGATCTACGAGCTGAAGTTCGTGCCCCGGATCACCATCGTCGGGGATCCGTCCGGCGGAGTGCCCGCACTGTCCTTCACCCACGACGGCCGCAAGTCGCAGGACGTGGCCGCCTACCTCGCCGACCGGGGTGTCTGCGCGGTGGCCGACATGGGTGACCACGGCGTGTTGGAGCACCTGGGCAGCGGCGAGGTCGGCGGCGTGGTCCGGATCGGCCTGGCCCACTACACGACCACCTCGGAGATCGACCAGCTCGCCCGCGCCCTCAACGAAATGGTCTGACCCGGCCGCAAAGCGACAAACGGCAGGGTCCCTCGGGGGCGCTCTCAGCCCGCGAAGTTCGGGTTGACCAGCAGCAACTTGCCGATCACGCCGCCCTCACCGAGCAGCCGGTGCGCCTCGCTCGCCTCGGACAGCGGCAGCCGGGCGTGCACCACCGGCTTGACCCGCCCCGACTCGATCAGCGGCCACAGCCCGGCCCGTACCTCGGCGACGATCACCGCCTTGCCGTCCGGGCCGTCGGTGGGCCGCCCGCGCAGGTTTGTCGCGGCGACGCTGGCCCGCTTGCGCAGCATCTTGCTCAGGTCGATCTCGGTCTTGGTTCCGCCCTGCATGCCGATGATCACCAGGCGCCCGCCGGGGGCCAGCCGGTCGATGTTGTCGGCCAGCGCGGCGGCGCCCATGTTGTCCAGGATCACGTCCGCGCCGCGACCGCCCGTGGCTTCCCTGAGCTGGTCGGCGATGTCCTTGTCGTGGTAGTCGATGGCCAGCTCGGCGCCCAGCTCGAGGCAGCGCTCCAGCCGCTCCAGGTTGCCGGCGGTGGCCGCCACCCGGGCACCCAGCCCGGCCGCCACCTGGATCGCGTGGGTACCGATGCCGCCGGTGCCGCCCTGGATGAGCACCAGCTCGCCGGCGCGCAGCCCGGCCACCCCGACCAGGTTGGACCACACCGTGCAGGCCACCTCGGGCAGCCCGCCGGCGTCGACGAGGTCCCAGCCAGGTGGCGCGGGCAGGATCTGCCCGGCCGGCACGGCGACCTTCTCCGCGTACCCGCCGCCAGCGAGCAGCGCGCAGACCTCGTCGCCGGCCTCCCAGTTCGACACGCCGTTGCCCACGGCGGAGATCCGGCCGGAGCACTCCAGCCCGATGATGTCCGAGGCGCCGGGCGGCGGCGGGTAGTAGCCCGCGCGTTGCAGCAGGTCAGCGCGGTTCACCGCAGTCGCCGCGACGTCGATGACCACCTCTCCTGGGCCGGGCTCGGGGTCGGGCACCTCGGTCCATTCCAGGACTTCTGGGCCGCCTGGTTCGCGGACGGTGATCGCGTGCATGGCGGGACGCTATCCCGAACGGGCGAAATTCGCCTCGCGAAGCGGCCGGCCGCCCGCGCCCGCCGCACTTGTCGTTGGAACTAGACGCGGCAAGTGGAGGTCGCGCGGCGGTACTCGGGCTAGCGCGGTGCTCCGCCGGCGCGCGGTGCCTCGGTCGCGTCGGTCAGTTCCTCCCGCTCGGCGAACCGGGCCAGCCGGGGGACCAGGGCCACCGCGATGATGCCGAGCACGATCCACCCGCCGGCCACGATCGGGAAGGCCGCGCCGGCGCCGGTCGGATACGGCACCACGTTGCGGAAGACGGTGTAGCCGAGCACAGCCAGCGCCAGGATCGGGATGACCAGCTCCCACATCGGCACCGTCCTGGGCGGGGTGAAGAACAGCAGCCGGATCGCGCCCGCCGTGGTCACCAGGTAGACCACCAGCAGGATCAGCGTGCCGATCGTCCCGGTCCACAGGAACACGTCCATCGCGGCCGCTCCGGCACCCCACGCGCAGACCGCCACGATCGCGTACATGGCCAGCACCACGACCACCGCCGAGGCCGCCGGGGTACCCAGTCGGGACACCTTGCCAAGGCCTCGGTCACCGACCGCGTCCCGGCTCAGCGCGTACAGCAGCCGGGATGCGCCCACCGCGCAGGCCAGCGCGCAGCCGAACGCGCTGATCGCCGCGCCCAGCGAGATCAGGTCACCGACCCAGGCGCCGACGTACTGGGTACCCAGGTCGCCCAGCAGCGAGCTGGAGTGGGTGAACGCCGCCACCCCCTCGTCGCTGGTGCCGAAGCCCATCACCTCCACCGCGGTGACGAACACGAAGTAGCAGCCGCCGAAGATCGCCGTGCCGAGGATCGCCCTGGGGATGTCCCTGCGCGGTTGGCGGGCCTCCTCGCCCAGGGTGGCCGCCGCCTCGAAGCCGGCGAAAGACAGGAAGCCGAACACCACGCCGAGGAACAGCGCCGAGGTGTCCGTGCCGGGCGCCACGGTGAACACGCTCCAGGTCGGGCGCAGCCCACCGGGCGCGGTGCCGGCGAACAGGTGCACCAGCACCGCCACGGAGACCGCCAGGATCAGCGCGACGGTGACCCCCTCCACGGTGAGCAGTACCCGGGTCCCGCCGCGTATCGGGATCACCGTCAGCAGCCAGACCAGCACCAGGACCAGGCCGCTGATCAGGAACGGCATCCAGCCGGGCGGGTTGCTCAGCAGGCCCACCTGCTGCAGGAAGGACGTGCCGAAGATGCCGGCGGCGGTCGAGGTGACCACGCCGTAGAAGCAGTAGGTGCCCATCAGCGACCAGCCGGCCACGGTGCCGGCCCGGGCACCCAGCGTGCTGGCCACGAACGCGTAGACCGAGCCGGCGTGGTTGAACCGCTGGCACAGCCGGACGAACACGTAGGCCACCAGCAACACGCCCACGGTGGCGATCAGGAACGCCAGCGGCACCGCCCGGCCGACCGACCCGGCGGTGCCCTGCGGGTTGATGTTGGCCGCCATGCTGGGCGCCATCAGCGCGATGGATAGGCCGACGGCCTGCCACCCGGAGAGACTGCGCCGAAGTGTGGCCTGGCCCACCGCGCTCGTGCTGGCCGCGGTCGTAGGCTCGCTGAACGGGGCCGGATCGGGCGAAGTCATGGCAGTCTCCTTGAGGTCCATCCCCCGACCGAGCAGTGCCGCGTGGTCTGTACGCGGCGTGATCTTCAAAACGCGATCTTCAAAGTATCTTTCCGAATGAATGCCCGGGCAAGGTCCCGCGAGACCCCCGGAAGACACTGAGGGGCGGTACATGGACGAGCATGAGCGGGCCGACCGGGTAGCCAAGGGCCGCCGGCAGGCCGAGTGGCTGGCCTCCCGTGACGTCGCCGCCGTGGCGGTGACGTTCGTGGACACCAGCGGGATCACCCGGGTCAAGGGGATCCCGGTGTCGGTGTTCGACCGGGTCTCCGGTTGGGGCGTGGGCAACACTCCGGTGTTCGACGCGTTCCTGCTGGACGACTCCATCGCGGCCACCCCGGCCGCGAACCCCACCGGTGACCTGCGGCTGATACCCGACCTGCAGAGGGTGGTGCCGCTCGCCGCGCAGCCGGGTTGGGCCTGGGCGCCGGGGGACCGGTGGACCCAGGAGGGGGAGCCACATCCCGGTTGTGGCCGGCTGCTGGCTACCCGGCTGGTCGAGCGGCTGGCCCAGGCGGGGCTGACCGCCAAGGCCGCGTTCGAGGTGGAGTGGGTGCTCTTCCGCGGTTCCGAGGACGACCCCCAGCCGGCGGCGGTCGCCCCGGCATACGGCATGGGCC